>SDBT01003686.1_pt1 | contig 26339 bp, 22 predicted proteins | sample 2277101 | NCBI WGS metagenome assembly SDBT01 (sample SAMN10404973, study PRJNA504765) | marine sediment metagenome | isolation source: marine sediment core GS10_PC15, 103 cmbsf | place: Arctic Ocean: Southern Knipovich Ridge | collected 2010 | reverse complement strand
GTTTGAGATTCAGTCGTCCTTACAGGACTCAGGGTTCTTGGGGTATCCATTCCCCAGCGATAAATCACTGGGCTAACGTCAGATGTCCCTACGGGACAAGGAATTCACAGGATATCCTTCCAGCCCAGATTTGGATTCTCCGCAGGTCTAATTTAACATTGTCAAGTTAACAAGCATACAAAACTAATTTGACGGGATGGCTCAAATTCCAATAGAATATAGTCAGGAGGATAAGTTGATCGGCATAAATTTTCTCTCGATAGGGGTAATCGTCTATTCGACACTAAACGCACACGCTGCTATGACTACCGGTGATGTTTTCCGGGAATACAAATGGCGACCTGAAGGTAAATGGCAGCGGGTTACCGGCCCCGATGCTACGCCAGATGGAGCAAAGGTGTTCTTGCCCAACAGCGTCAATACTATCGTCATTGACGATCTGGATCAGGCTAGTAAAATCCGTGTCGTTGTGGAGATGCTCCTGTGTCACGGAGGGACAATCAACAAGCAGATCCGGATCAACGGAAACTCATGGATTCCGATCCCTGAATCCCCATTTATCCCCGGAGACGCGGGCACAGGCGGGCCGGATCAGGAATATCAGTACATGCGTTATCCAGACGTGGAACTTCCGCTGGAACTGTTCCACGAGGGTGAGAATACGTTCGAGTTTACCTGTAGCTGTGGGACGGCGCTGGGCGGATACTGGCCTCAGTGGATTCTGTATGGCACAACGTTCCGCGTTTACTATGATGAATCCAAATCACATCCGACCGGCGCGATACTAAGCCCGTCGGCAGGCTCAACTATTGGCGAATCACCGGTGTTTGAGGCAGAGGCCGCCAGTCCGAATGGCATAAAGCAGGTTGATTTCATCGGTCGTTATGAGGATTTCAACTGGGAAGGTGACGGCAATTACAGGCAGTGGCGCTATCGCTATCTTTTCGGGGAGATCAAAAGCCATATTGGCACTGCCGTCAGCGAACCTTACAGGGTTGAATGGGACAATGCCTGGATTCCAACTCAGGATCAGCCTGTTGAAGTGGTCGCGCGTATTACTGACAACACCGGCATGTCTTACATCACGCCAGCGGTGGAGAATATCAGCCTGCGTCGCTCTCATACAGTCAGGATGTATAAGCCCTATGACGTTCCCAGAAGCTGGTCCAGTCGGGCGGGTAAGAAGCACCAGTGCAAAGTAGATGTTAATGACGATCTCAGCAAGGCAAGCGCCGCGAAGATCATCATGGTCACGTGGAACGGAGTAGCGGCCAATGAGATTGGGATCAATGATCAGAAAGTGGTCAGCAAGGTGGGTAAGAATCACGATCTGAGTCATGACGAGTTTCCCGTTCCTCTGGATCTCATCAAGCCCGGCGTCAATACACTTTACACCTTCAGCACGACTGAGCATCATGGTATTGAGGTGCAATGGCCTGGTATGGTACTCCTAGTGCAGTATGATGAACCCGAAGGTGATGAAAACTAACAGCGCCAAACTCACTAAAATAGTCTCTTGCAAAATGTGTATTCATGTGATATACTTTTATGGATAACATAGTGATAAGTATGACTTGACTAAGTGACTTGACTGAGTGTCCGGTCAAACGCCCCTGGCCCGTTTTTGCGGGCCCATTACGGCCAAAGGGAGGCAAATTACCTTGAATAAATATGAAACGATTTTTATCATTAACCCTAATATTGAATCAGCAGATGTTGAAAGAATTATCGAGGATGTGCAAAACCTTATTACCGGCAGCGAAGGCACAGTAATCAAAGTAGAGAAATGGGGGAAAAAGCGGCTAGCCTATGAAGTTAGAAAGAATAGGGATGGTTTCTTTGTTTTCATAATCTTCGAGTCTGATCCACAATTCATTCAAAGACTTGGGCGATATTACGGATTGACCGAGGAGATCATCAAGAATATGACCGTAAAAGCCGAAGATCCTCCGCCAGAACCTGAAGAAGAAGCAGAATCGAAAGAAGACGACGATAAAGATGACGAGGACGATGAGGACGAATAGCGCAGTTCCTCAAAGTACATGAAGCGAGGAGAAGCAAATGGCTAGCATGAATAGAGTATTCTTAATGGGAAATTTGACAAGAGATCCCGAACTTCGGTACATCCCCAGTGGAACTGCTGTTGCTAATTTTGGCTTGGCAGTAAATAGGACTTATACAACTCAAGACGGTGAGCGAAAAGAGGATGTTTGCTTTGTTGAGATAGTGACATGGTCAAAAACAGCAGAAAACTGCGCAAATTATCTCACTAAAGGGCGTCCCGTCCTTGTTGAGGGACGCTTGCAGTTCCGTTCTTGGGAAACTGATGATGGTCAAAAGAGAAGCAAGCTGGAGGTCGTTGCTGACAGAGTGCAGTTTTTGGGCGGACGTAGAGAAGATAGAGACAGTGCGCCCGGAGAACCGGGAGCGGAATCACAGGAAGCAGAAGACGACATTCCTTTCTAAATTAAAATTATATCGGAACTAAACTGGGAGTAGAACATGGCAAAATATTACTATGGCAATACTGGAAGAAGACGCCGGAAAATGTGCCGGCTGTGTGGTGATAAAGTCGAGCGAGTGGATTACAAGGATGTTGACCTTTTGAGAACATTCACCACTGAAAGAGGCAAGATAATACCCAGAAGAATATCAGGCAATTGTGCCAAACACCAACGGCGAATTACCTTCGCGGTCAAGAGATCGCGCAATATCGCCCTGATGCCTTTTGTCAGGAAGTGATGGTAAGCCGAATCAGAAATTATGGAGAGCTTTAGATGCAAGTTATCTTAAAAACAGATGTTGAAAAACTCGGTAACGATGGAGATGTGGTAACTGTAACGAATGGATATGCTCGCAATTATCTTATTCCTAGAGAACTCGCCATTGAGGCAACGGCGAAAAATCGTCGAGCTTTGGGGCACGAAAAGCGAATAGAATCTGATCGGGCTGCCAAGGAAAAACGAGACGCCCAGAAGTTAGCCAGTGAGATTGCCAACCTTTCCTGCACAATACGTATGCAATCCGGCGAGAATGACCGCCTTTTTGGTTCTGTAACGGCACTTGATATAGCGGCCGCTCTGGAAGAGCAGGGAATTGAGATCGACAGAAGAAAGATCATCCTGGACGAGCCAATAAAAGAGCTTGGTGTAGTCACCGTTCCAGCGAGAATACATCCAGATGTAACGGCAGATATTAAGGTCTGGGTTGTAAAGATATCAGATTCGTAGTTGCGCCCCTCTTTCCGAAACAGAGTTATCCCATTTCAACAAAAGAGATTTTAGAGCCTGAAGCATAACACCTGTGATCCTGAAAGTAAAGAATCACAGGTGTTATGTTTCTATTCCTTCTTGAGGGTATCCTCGCATTTTCAGCTACCTCCATGTTTTTTTGCCAGAAGAAATCTGAGGGAGGAAATCGTGAACATGGGTACGGTCAAACTGGAGAGAGTTCCACCGCAAAACATCGACGCTGAAAGGGCAGTCTTAGGGGCGATGCTGATAGCGGATGGAGGCAGGGAGGCTATACCAAGAGTAGTAGAGGTACTCGGGGACGATCCGATCAGAAATGGATTCTATAGAGAAGCTCACCAGAAGATATACGCGGCAATCCTGAATCTCTTTGAGCGGGGAGAGCCTTCGGACCTACTTACAGTAACGCAGGAACTGGAGCGATCTAACAGTCTGGAAAATGTTGGCGGGGTCCCATACATTTATGAAATGATAGAGAGCGTACCCACAGCAGCAAATGTGGAATATTACGCCAAGATGGTTCATTGCGAAGCCATGAGGCGTCGTCTGATCCGTGTTTCATCCGAGATTTACAACGAATCGTTCGACAACTCCGAAGACGTTGACATGCTTTTGGACAAAGCAGAAAAGTCAATTCTGGATATTCGTCAGGATAGCATAAATACAGGATTCGTCCCTCTAAAGAGAATAATAAAGCCCAGTTTCAGCGCTATTCAGGAGCTTTACAACAAGAAAGAGCACGTTACTGGTGTGCCTTCCGGCTTTACTGACCTTGATAATGCAACTTCCGGATTCCAGGCAGCCGATTTCGTAATCATTGCTGGTAGGCCCGGTATGGGTAAGAGTATGTTTATCCAGAACATAGCGAATTATGTGGCTGGTGAATGCAGAATCCCTGTGGGCATGTTCAGCCTGGAGATGTCCCAGCAGCAGTTGGTTGTGCGAATGCTGGCAGCCGAGGCAAACGTGGAATTTCAGAAGTTGCGGACCGGATTTCTGTCAGAGGGCGACTGGCCGAAGCTTACTATCGCAGCAGGGAGCCTGTCCGAGTCTGAAATTTTCATTGATGATACGCCGGGCATCAGTATTCTGGAGTTGCGAGCTAAGGCGCGCCGGCTAAAGGCGGAGCATGATGTAGGGTTGATAATGGTGGATTATCTCCAACTCATGCAAGGCAGAGGAAGAACAGAGAACAGACAGCAGGAGATCTCTGAAATATCAAGATCGCTAAAGGGACTGGCAAAGGAATTGAGTATGCCTGTGATCGCTTGCTCACAACTGAGTCGATCGCCGGAAGGCCGACCGGACAAGCGTCCTCAACTGTCCGACCTCCGGGAATCAGGTGCAATTGAGCAGGACGCTGATCTGGTCATATTTCTTTACAGAGAGGAGTATTATGACCGTGAGATGTCCACGAAAGCGGGAGAGGCGGAAGTGATCATTGGAAAGCAGCGAAATGGGCCTACTGCGACGATCCGACTTACTTTCAGAGCAAACCGCATGAAATTCGAGAATATGTCAAGGGCGCGCCCTTTATAGCAGAGCCATTTTATATCAGTCTTGTATCATCTTATATCATCTTATCCTTTCCAGACGTCTGTAAATTGCGTCATGATGGAATCCTGCGCTCTGTTGTTCTCTGGAAATGGTCTCTTCCATGTATCCTGCTAAAAATGTATGCCTTCCTTATCCCTTAGCCAATACACATCAGGTCATGCAGAGGTTATTGCATCGGGAACTTCTAATCTTTTCGCTTTCACCAAAGGGCAACTTCGCAATGGAGCTTTTGGGGAATTTTCAGACTAAATTGATTTTGGGTGTGAGTGATATTGGCAGGGCGGTAATGTTGGCATTCTCAACGCTCCGAGCCATTTTCAAACGTCCCTTTGAGGTGAACACTCTCTTCAAGCAGTTTTATCATATTGGGGTAAAAGCGATCCCGGTTGTGCTAATCACAGGAACGGTTGTGGGGTTTGTTGCGGCCGTACAGGCATTTTACCAGCTTAAAGCCATGTCCGCCGAAGGTATGATAGGTGGTTTTGTAGCCATATCGGTGGTCAAGGAGTTGGCTCCTATGTTGTCTGCTTTTGTAATGGCAGCCAGAGTGGGAACCGGATTCGCGGCAGAATTGGGCACGATGAAAGTTACTGAGCAGATCGATGCTCTCAGATCTATGGCCGTAAGTCCTGTGAAATATCTTGTGGTGCCCCGGGTCATTGCGTGCGCGCTCATGCTGCCCATACTGGTTGTGTTTGCGGACGTTGCGGGAATAATGGGCGGGCTTGTGATGAGCATGCATCTGGGGCTGACGGGGAGCTTCTTTATTCGGCAGGCAGGTGAAATGCTGCTTGTGGCGGATGTTCTGGGTGGTATTATTAAAGGCTTTACTTTTGGAATTATTATGGCTGTGGTCGGATGCTACAGGGGCATATCTGTCTCTGAGTCGGCTGGAGCCGAGGGAGTTGGCCGGGCAACATCATCCTCAGCAGTCAATTCGTTCATCGGCATCATAATAGCCGACTTCCTTCTGAATTACGGAATCTACACTGCATTGGGCATATAAAGCAAATGATAGAGGCAGAAAATCTATATATGAGCTTTGAGGACAATCAGGTGCTAGAAGACCTGAATTTGAAAGTCGAAAAGGGGGAGACCATGGTAATCATGGGTTGCAGCGGCTGTGGTAAGAGTATCCTTCTGAAGCTTATTATAGGCATCATGCCGCCTGACGCGGGCAATATATGGGTTGATGGCACAGAGATAACAGAGCTAACCGAAAAGCAGATGGATGAAGTGCGAAGGAAATTTGGCATGGTGTTTCAGTCTTCAGCTCTTTTCGACTCGCTGTCGGTAGCTGAAAATGTGGGGTTTAGTCTTTCACGTCATACCGATATGATCCGGGAGCAGATCGCTCAGGTAGTAGCTGAAAAGCTGGAACTGGTAGGCTTAACTGGCTCTGAGGATATTATGCCATCGGATCTCAGCGGCGGAATGAAGAAGCGGGTAAGTCTGGCCAGAGCAATATCTATGGATCCAGAGATAATTCTCTATGATGAACCAACCACCGGTCTGGACCCGGTGATGGCAGAGGAGATAAACCGTCTCATCATCAAAATGCACGACCGGTTGGGGGCCACTTCTCTCGTGGTCACGCATGATATGAAGAGCGCGTTCTACGTGGCTACAAAAATGGCAATGCTGAATGATGGAAAGATCGTTGCAGCGGGTACGCCGGAGGAGTTCCGGCAGAGCGACGAACTCGTGGTGAGGCAATTTCTGGAATGGTAGATACTGCGTTATTGGGTTATGCAAATGAAAAATAAATGGTGGCGCAACGAGTTTAAAGTGGGATTGATGGCAATTGTGGGGATAATATTGCTATCCGCACTGTTGATTACATCATCCAATTGGCGGTTTACTGGTCGAGGCCGCGAGGTGACGATTTATTTCGATTCTGTGAGTGGACTGCTCAAGAACGCTCCTGTCCACATGTATGGTGTGGAGGTCGGACGGGTTGCGGCGGTGGAATTGAGAGACCACAGGGTGGAAGTGATCGCTCGAGTTCGTCCGGAAGAGCCTATAAGAGAGGGATACCAGATCCGCATCGACATAATCGGGATTGTGGGTGAAAAATACATAGAGATCATCAACGGTCCACTTGATAATACGCCAGCTAATGAAGATGCTTTGCAGGGCATCAGCCCTATCAGTGTGGGGCATATCCTGGCGAGCGCTAATGAGATCACCGAAAAAGCGATTAGTACAATAGATTCTGTTCAGAGCTTTGTCAACACAAATGAAAAGACGATACATGATGTGGCAGTTGAGCTAAAGGACTTCATTGTGCAAGCCAGAGGAATACTCAGGAAAACTATGGACAATGTGGATGTCCTGTTAGCAAAAGTCAACAAGCTGACTGGAGCAGTGGGAGAAGATGTAGAGCAAACCATGACCAGCTTACAGACCTTTGCCGAGGGGCTTAACGCTGATCGAGAGCGGATCAGCTCCCTTGCAGAGGATATAGCAAATGATCTGGACCAGTTGATAGCTCACATCACACCGATAATAGAGGAATCGGCAGGGAATTTCCGGAAAACTTCTGAAGACTTGCAGGTTACTGTGGAAAAGGTGAGTCAGCATATTGATGATCTCAACAGATCCCTATCTCAGCTTATAGAGCAGTTTGGCGATGTCACAGCTTCCAGCGACCAGAAATTGCAGGATGGGTTGAACGAGTTTGGTAAGTCTGCCGCTGAGTTGAATGAGATCGTAAAAAGGATCGACGGTGTGGTCGCGGATATCGAGAGTGGGCGCGGAACGGTGGGAAAATTGATAACCGACGATGAAAGTTACAGAAAGCTCAACGAGATGATGGTCGCTGGCAAAGATGCGGTGGAGGATGTTGGCGACATTGCAGATAGTGTGAGCGGCAAGCTACGATCCGTTGATTCCATCAGTATGTGGAAAGAGTATCAACTGAGTTATGATCGTCCATCGCGCAGCCTGCAAAATCAGTTTATGCTTTCCCTCATTCATTCCGACCGCTATTCTTATATGGCGGGCTTGTCTGTAAGAGAGGATAACACAACTTACGATCTTCAGGTCGGCAGGAAATTTGGCGACCTGATGGTACGGGCAGGAGCCATCAAATCGAAGGCAGGCATAGGACTGGAATATTGGCCCTTCTCCAGACGCATAGGTATCTCGTTGGAAGGAATAGACATTACAGACAAGCATCCTGAACTGGATATGGATTTCGCCGTCAGATTTTGGGGTGACTGGCACTTCATCTTCGGCGCAGAGGATCTGGCAGGCGACATGGACAAGATAGGTCTGAATTTCGGGATCAGAGGCATCTTTGGCGAGTAATGTTTTTCTAAATGGCTTAATCGGCAAATCTATGCTGTTATTCGTAGGGGCGATCCTCGTGATCGCCCTTCTGAACAGGCGAATACAAGATTACGGGCGAATACAAGATTCGCCCGTACGTTGGAAGCGACACCTATTTGTCGATCAAACCACTAGAGTGACAAAAGCAGGTTATATGCCTGCGTTTTTGGAGCAGTCTCGTGAAACAGAAATCCATCTTTGTATGTCAGGAATGTGGTCACACATTGCCCAAATGGGCTGGACAGTGTCCTGATTGCGGCAAATGGAACACCTTTGCGGAAGAAGCAGTCGTTTCCAGCCGATCTCCAGCCGCCGCGCGAGGTAGAATAGGCAGTGAGGAGCACAGCAAGCCGCAGCAGGTTATCAATGTTAAGGCAAGCGAACAGGAACGCCTGAAGTCAGGCATAGAGGAATTCGACAGAGTTCTTGGCGGCGGACTGGTACCCGGATCTCTTGTGCTCATTGGTGGAGATCCTGGGATCGGCAAATCTACCCTTCTCCTTCAGGCTACCGATAAGTTGAGCCAGAAATACGGCAAAGCGCTATATGTATCCGGCGAGGAATCCGCTTCTCAGACGAAGCTGCGCGCCGACCGGATGGGAATTAAATCCTCGCAGCTATATATACTGATCGAGACGGATGTAGATGCCATCGGAAGGCATATAGAAGATTTGTCCCCTTGTGTTGTGGTTGTGGACTCCATCCAGACAGCCTATAAGCCCGATATTCCATCAACTCCCGGAAACGTCACGCAAGTTCGCGAGAGCGCGGCAACACTAATGAATATAGCCAAGAGTCGGGGAGTTCCCATTTTTATTGTTGGACACATGACCAAAGGAGGTAGCATTGCTGGTCCGAAACTTCTGGAGCACATGGTGGATACGGTTTTGTCTCTGGAGGGCGATGCGTATCACATGTACAGAATCCTCCGCGCCGTAAAGAACCGATTTGGCCCAACAAATGAGATCGGCGTGTTTGAGATGCGCGATACCGGGCTTATGGAGATCACTAATCCCTCCGAGATGCTTCTCAGTGAGCGGCAGGAGGATGTCTCCGGTTCTGTAGTTGTAGCCATAATGGAAGGAACGCGTCCGATTCTGCTGGAGCTACAGGCTTTGGTTGCTCCGGCTAACTTTGGTATGCCGCAGCGAACATCCAACGGTATAGAAAGAAGTAGGCTGGCTTTGCTTCTGGCAGTTCTGGACAAACGGGCGGGATTTCACATACAGAATTCCGATGTCTTCGTCAACATTGTCGGCGGGATAAAGGCGACGGAGCCGGGCGTGGATCTGGGCACGATAGTTGCCGTTGCGTCAAATTTCAAGGACAGACCTGTGGATGCAAAGACTATGGTACTTGGTGAGGTAGGACTGGGTGGCGAGATCAGGGCAGTCTATCAAGCTGAACAACGAATTAGAGAAGCGGCAAAATTAGGGTTTACAAGGGCTATAGTTTCGCAGTATAATCTCCGTGGTCTCAAAATCAGAGAGGATATTAAGGTATTAGGGGTTCATACAGTCAATGACACTCTGAATATATTATTATAGTCAGAATTTCATAAATTGTTTGCATAACTTATTTTCATAACCTGTATTCTTATCATTATTTCCAATAATTGATACTACTTTAGTCACTATGCAGTTTTGGGTTTAGCGCCTGCATCGAAATTGAGTTTTTGGATAGGTTATTAAGCAAGTTCTGGAGAGTGTTCTCAAGTTTTCTTTTTGCGGGCGAAGCCCGCTACTCCCCTTGAAAAGGGGGCGGAGTGGATTCTTGAGACCTCCCAGGAACTATAAGAGTACTACCAAAACTTGCTTACTTCCTGCCAGATGACAAAGTAATATCGGGTAGAAGGCGGTGAAGGATTGCTGATAATGTGGTTTATTCGTGTCGTATTTATTGTAATTGGCTCTTTAGTAGGATACTTATGTAGTTCGCATTTACCTATTACTCCGTGGCAAGGCCTTACTTTTGGATTATGCTTCACACTAATTCTGGTGTTAATAGAATATTTCCTGAAAAACGTATCTCTAAAGAATATGCTGGTGTGTCTGCTGGGTTTGATTGCAGGTCTTGTTGCCGCAAGCCTTCTGGTATTTCTCACGTCAGTTATAATGAGGAAACCGGATAATAATGGTGTGTTGGGCATGGTGGCAGCCAGTTCCGGCCTCATTTTAGGATATTTGGGCATAGCCATCGCGTACAAAAATCGTGATGAGTTCCACTTCATGACCGCGTCGGGAGCGCCATATACACGGAATACCAGAAGCAATAATGTGAAGATTGTAGATACAAATATAATAATAGATGGTCGCATTCTTGACATCTGCAAAACAGGATTCGTTGACGGAACGCTGATCATCCCGAGATTTGTTCTGAAGGAACTGCAATACATAGCAGATTCCTCTGACGTTCTCAGACGAAATAGAGGTCGGCGTGGACTTGACATTCTTCATGGAATGCAGAAAAGCCCTAATATTGACATCCGAATCAGCGAGCAGGATTTTCCTGAGATAAAGGAAGTAGACGCAAAACTTATAGAGCTTGGTAAATCCCTGAACGCCAAGGTTATCACTAATGACTTTAATCTGAACCAGATTGCTGAACTTCAGGCAGTAGCAGTGCTCAATATTAACGAACTGGCAAATGCTGTGAAACCTGTGATCCTGCCGGGTGAGGCTATGACTGTGCGCGTGGTAAAAGAAGGTAAGGAATACGCTCAAGGCGTGGCCTATCTGGATGACGGGACAATGGTGGTCGTAGATAACGGCAGATCACTCATGGGACAAACAATAGAAGTGGTCGTAACAAGCATTCTCCAGACAGCAGCCGGACGAATGATCTTTACAAAGAAGAGAGAAGAATCCAACGGACGCCGCAACTAAATGGTTTGATCGCCAAATAGGTGTCGCAACGTACGGGCGAATCTTGTATTCGCCCGTTAAGTAGCTGTAAAAAAATAACTTCCCACTCACGAGATAACGCTATTCATCAAGGGTGGGTAAACATTTTCTGATGAAATCAGAAAATGTTTACCCACCCCTACAAAAAAAGGGAAGTTATACTTTTACAGGTACTAAGAAAGGCGATCACAAGGATCGCCACTACGAAGGAACAGGTTTGGATTTGGCGATCAAACCACTAAATTAACTAAATTGGCTGGTTGACTAATTTGCAGGATTATCCAGCATCCAGTATCCAGAACAATGCAAACATCAGCGATAATACCATCCGCTGGAAGTGGTCAGCGGATGGGCAGCATTAAGAAGCCATATCTCGACCTGGTCGGGAGACCAATTCTGGCACACAGCCTGGTAGTTTTTCAGCAATGTCCTCTGGTAGATGAGATAGTGGTTGTTGTGGCCAGTGGCGATGAGCAGGACTGCATCCGGAGTGTGATAGAGCCATACGGGATAGGGAAGGCTCAGCGTGTGATAGCAGGCGGAAAAACGCGTCAGGAATCTGTATTTAACGGCTTGCAGAACCTGACATCCGACACTGATATGGTAATAGTGCATGATTGTGCTCGTCCTTTTGTGACGGAAGATATGATCAGGGATACGCTGGAAGCTGCGAGCAAATGGGGCGCTGCAACCATTGCAGTACCAGTCAAAGATACTATCAAGGAAGCCGACGATGAGAGTTTCGTGACGAAAACTCTGAACAGACATAGGCTGTGGACGATCCAGACCCCGCAGACTTTTAGATATGATCTCCTTCTTCAGGCACACTTACATGCGCGCAGAAATAATATTCACGTAACGGACGATGCATCGTTGATAGAGGAATTAGGAAACCATCGAGTGAAACTTGTTATGGGAGCCTCCGAAAACATGAAGGTCACGACTCCCAGTGATCTGGCAATAGCTGAGGCCATTCTGGAGTTAAGGAGAGCAATACAAAAGCCTTGAAACCTCTGATAATATTAGCTTTATTGATTACTCTTGCTGGATGTTCCGTTCTGGAGCAAGAGCGCACCGCGTCGTCAGCCAATGAAACCGGGTTGGTGATTGGTTCAGCGGGAGCTTTACCACAAAAATTCCGACTGCATGATGTCCCGCATAACCCGCGCAAACAGAAAGGAACAGACTGCGCCCTTGATTCGCTGAGGATGGTATTGAACTACAGAGGGAAGAACGTCAAAGAAGGGGAAATATCCAGAAAGCTAGATCAAATTGCTGGAGGCGGCAGGGGATCACAGGGAGGAACTTCCTTTTCTCAAATGCAGCGAATAGCTGTCAAGCACTATGATTTACCTGCCTTCATGATAAGCAACTGCGATCTTAACTCAGTGAAAGCTGCTATAATGAACCGATGGGCGCCACTTGTTGCCTATAGAGCCAGCGGCAGAACCTATCACGCCGTAGTCGCGGTGGGCTATGATGATAAAAGGCGCACTATGTTCGTCCACGATCCCAACTACGTTCGCGTCGAGAAAAGGCGCTACGACGATTTTGGTGGAGTGTCAAAAGACTCAGTTCAGAGGCTCTCGTGCCTTCTAGTTTTGCCAGAAGGCTCAACTGAAGCAGATTTGAGGCGAGGGCTGGAGAAATATGTTTCCAAAGAGCTGGTTTCTCAACTGAGAATATACTCAATGCTGCCATCGCAGGATTAGGTGGGAACGATGCGGGTAGGGATCGGATATGACATTCACAGGCTTGAGGAAGGCAGAGAGTTAATTCTTGGCGGAGTCCGGATTCCATTTGAATTGGGGTTAGCAGGGCATTCGGACGCTGACGTGCTGGTACACAGCATCTGCGACGCGCTGTTAGGCGCGCTGGCGCTTGGTGATATTGGGCAGCATTTCCCCAATACGGACATGCAGTATCGTGGCATTTCCAGCCTGATATTGCTGGAAAAGGTGAAATCGCTGATACGAAGCCGGGGTTTTGTCACCAATAATGTGGATGCTGTTGTTATAGCTGAGAAACCAAAGCTGGCAACCTTCATCCCGTCTATGAGAGAGAACATTGCCAGAACTCTGGGAATAGACGTGGAACGCGTTAGCGTCAAAGCGACCACAGCCGAGAGATTGGGTAGCATCGGACAGGGAAAGGGCATTGCCGCAGAAGCTATCGTCAGCGTCAAACAGGGGTAAACAGGCTACCAGATTCACTAACGCGAGGTAATTATATGGCTTTAAAGATACATAATTCACTCACAAGACGGAAAGAAGAATTTAAGCCACTTGAGGATGGGCACGTCAGGATGTATAACTGTGGGCCTACAGTATACGATTACTTTCATATCGGGAACGCGCGAAACTTCATAACTGCCGAAACTGTCTGTAGATATTTGGAATACAAAGGCTATAGAGTCACATTCGTTCAAAACGTAACTGACATTGAGGATAAGATCATCGCCAGGGCAAATGAATTAGGCGTTCAGCCATCGGAAATTGCGGAGAAATACACCGAAGCATATTTTGAGGATCTGAAAAAATTCCGAACCCGGATGCCGGATATTAACCCCAAAGCAACAGAGCATATAGAGGACATAATTCAGTTCGTGCAAAAACTGGTGGAAAAGGGGATCGCATACGAGGTTGACGGCGATGTATACTATGAGATAGCTAAGTTTAAGGACTATGGCAAGCTATCAGGACAGAAAGTTGAAGATACGCTTGCAGGCGCGCGTGTTGAGGTAAATGAGCGGAAGCGGCATCCAGCGGATTTCGACTTGTGGAAGGCGTCAAAGCCCGGAGAACCCGAATGGGACAGCCCCTGGGGAAAAGGACGGCCGGGATGGCACATAGAGTGTTCAGTCATGTCTTCCAAGTATCTAGGCGAGACTTTTGATATTCACATTGGCGGGAATGACCTTCTATTCCCACATCACGAGAATGAGATCGCTCAGAGCGAAGCTCTCACTGGAAAGCCTTTCGCTTGCTACTGGATTCACAACGGAATGCTCCAGATGTCCGGCGACAAGATGTCCAAGTCACTTGGGAACATCAAACCCGTCCGCGACCTGCTGGAAGATTACGATGCTGATGTGATCAGGTTCTATCTGCTTTCCGCACACTACCGGGGACCACTGGAACTCAAAGATGACAGTCTGGACGAAGCCAAAAGCGCACTTCAGCGCATTCAGAACTGCCTTGACTTGATGAACAGAGTAGGTACAACGGAAACGGATCTTGTCGCGGATCAACTCAGTGATGCCGAAAGGGCACTGAACGATGGTATTGACGCCGCTGCTGAGAAGTTTGAGGAATCTATGGACGATGATTTCAACACTTCCGGCGCGGTAGGCGCCATATTCGATCTGGTGGCTTCGGCAAATAAGTTCGTGGCGGAGCATGAGGAGCTTTCGGATCAGGGCAGGGCTGTTTCAGGACGCGTTGGTTCTACCTTGACAGACCTCTGCCAGATATTGGGAATTCAGATGGTAGGCGAGGCAATGCCCGTGGAAGATGAGTCTCTGGTTAGTGACCTGCTTGAACTATTCATCCAGATCAGGCATGATGCGCGGGAGCGGAAGGACTGGGCTACGGCGGACAAAGTCAGAGACGGGCTATCCGAACTGGGCATTAAACTGGAGGATACCCGAGACGGCACAATTTGGAAGATAGATCGATAGGCAAAACCCAGGGCCAGGATCACGAAAATAACAATTCAACAAGTTTCTATTTTCTAACCTCAAAAGGAGGACGTTATGCAACGGATTTTCGCAGCTACTATTCTGGCAACCTTACTGGCTGTAGTCGCATCAGGATGCGCTATGCTTGCCGACCCAGGATACAGCGAGAACTACGCTATTAAAGCCAAGTGCAATGTTTCTGAAATGATCGATGGAAGCATACGTACAGCAGGTAAGATGCAGCGGCCTGAATACGTCAGAGGTCAGGCAGCAGACGATAGTAGATATAATGATGCTATTATCACGCTCAAAGAGCCAAAAGAAATTAGAAAGATCGTTGTTCGCAGACGAACTGATGAGGTAATATCAGTAGACATCAATGTGTTTGCCATGATAGATGATGAATGGAAGATCATCAAGCAAGTGCGTGGTGCGGATGAACAGGACATTAGTATACTTATCAGAACTGTTACAGACAAGATCAAAGTCAGGGCACAGCGAGCTAGCCGAACTGCCAAAGGCAAATCGGGCATAGCGCAAGCTGCTAGAGGCCAGCGTGGCAGCGGCAGACGCCCGGATATGTCGCGTCTCTTGAGGGAGCCTGTTATGATCGCCGAGATCGAGATATACGGTCTCAAGCCCAAAGAGGAGCCAGAGGAGTCGTAGACCTGAAGTCCATCCGAAAACCGCCGGTTAAGTGGTTCAATCACCAGGTAACAATAGCTTTGTAAGGGCGGGTTTTATCATGCTGATATACTGACATTTGGTGCAAAGAGCTACAATAAATAGCACAACTTACGCCAACTTGATAACCCCTAACCCACCCTTCTTGAAAACGCAGCTTATTTGCCGACTAAACCATAAGTAGGCGTAGCTTGTATCGAAACCAGGTTTTCGGATGGACTCTTGGGCATGGCTCAGGATGAGGTAACACTTTTGGATATGACATATATTGTGCTCTGGAAAATCCCCCCAACCCCCTTTTCAAGGGGGAGCAGGAAGTCTGCTTTATCCAAAGGTTTATAGGCTTATATGCAGTGATAGATTCGCAAACTATTGCAGTGAATAAGTCTATAAATCCCCCTTGAAAAAGGGGTTGGGGGGATTTTCAGCGGCATTCAGAAAGTGTTATCTTAATTCCACCGAAAATGAGCCATCCCGACTCTTGTGGAATAAATATGTCAGCCGAAGACATCAGCGATTGGATAACCCTGAATATGATCCCGGGAGTCGGCGGCGCAACTTTTCGACGCCTGCTGAATTCCTTTGGCTCACCGGGAGCTGTATTGAAAGCGTCGTTGAGAGACCTGAGCAGGATAAGAGGTCTTACGCCGGCGACTTGCCAATCCATCGTTGAGCAAAGAGGCAAGATACCCATTGACCGCGAACTGGATATGATCCAGCAGCGTGGCTGCAAGATAATCACCATCCAGGACGAATCCTATCCGGCGAATCTCAAAGCAATATATGACCCACCGCAAGTGCTCTACGTGAGGGGCGATCTGCTTCCTGCCGATTCTATGGCTGTATCAGTTGTGGGAACCAGATCCGCTTCGCCTTATGGGAAAATGGTTGCCGAGCAGATCAGCGGTCATCTGGCGGCCAGAGGCGTTACTATTATCAGCGGGATGGCGTATGGAATAGACACAGCCGCTCACAAGGGATGTCTGGATGCAGGCGGACGCACCATAGCAGTTATGGGAAACGGCTTGAGCGTTGTCTATCCGGCCAGAAACATCAAGCTGATGGAAAAGATCATTGAGTCCGGCGCGATAATTTCAGAATTCCCTATGGGCATGAAGCCTTTGAGGAACAATTTCCCCAGACGTAACAGAGTGATTAGTGGGCTATCGCTGGGTACGCTGGTAGTGGAAGCGCCCAAGCGCAGCGGCGCTCTGATCACCGCTGAGTTCGCTCTGGAGCAGGGACGTGAGGTTTTCGCTGTGCCCGGTCAGATTTTCTCGGAAATGTCAGGCGGAACGCATGATCTCATCAAACAGGGCGCAAAGCTGGTTGAGTCGGTGGAGGACATAATCGAAGAATTGCCATCCTATATGCTCCAGCCTGTTACGGAAGAAGACTTTAAAGTGGAGGAGGAGCGGATGGAGATCCAGCTTTCCGCTGAGGAAAAGGCGATTTGGAAAGTCATCGGTTCCTCCCAGATCCACATAGATGATATATCCAGACAGGCCGGACTTCCCGCATACAAAGTCTCCGCAGCACTCGTCATGCTGGAGCTTAAAGGTCTGGTGCAGCAGTCAGCGGGAAAGATGTTTACGAGAAAAGTCTCGATGCTCTAATACTCAGACACAGTGAATAATATGGATATATTCGTAGAACATGCCGCTGGCTTGTTTACCAACGGGCTGGCAGCCTCGTTCTACTAATTGCCTGTTCATAAAAATCTAGTGTGTCTAAGTATTAGTCTTAACGGGCGAATCCCATTTCTCTCCCTTGAGAAGGGATGGAAGCAGCATATAAGTTACGGGAATGAGAAAGCGTGGTGTCTCATGAAATGTCCAGAATGCGATTATGAGAACAGGGAGGGAGCCAAATTCTGTCTGGAATGCGGCGCAAAGCTGGAGGACGTGTGTTCTCAATGTGGAGCTAAACTCCCGCCGGAAGCCAGATTTTGCGATGAGTGTGGTGCCAAACTCGCGGGAACGATTGCTCCACCTACCAAGGTTGCTGTCCCAAAGTTGGAGGATATGCACGCTCAGTTGCGGAGCTTGATGCCTGATACTCGCATGTCTGAGCAACCCACTGGTGAGAACCGACCCGTTACTGCGCTGTTTGCTGATATATCCGGCTTCACTCCGCTATCCAATACCCAATCATCAGAAACCATGTTCCAGCTTGTGCAGGACTGCTTCAAAAAGCTGGTGGGCATTGTGGATGAGTATGAGGGCAGTATCAGTGGATTCAGGGGTGATGGTCTGCTGGCGCTGTTTGGCGCTCCCATACTGCATGAGAATGACGCGGAGCGCGCGATACTGGCTGCATTGGACATGCTTAACATCATGCATGAGCAGGGATTGGAGGTATCCATAGGCATCAACACAGCCATGATGACTGTGGGCGAGATTCAGACTCAGTTGCACAGTGAATATACAGCCTACGGAACAGACATAAACCTTGCCAAGCGACTACAGGAGGCAGCGGAACCGGGGCAGATACTGGTGGGCACTGGCACTCATCGTCTCACGAGGCGAATGTTTGACTTTGAGGTACTCCACGACCTGAGTGTTAAGGGCTTCACTCAGACTGTTACTGCATACTCAGTGCAGCAGGTAAAGGCGCATCCTGAGAAGCTGCGTGGTATTGAGGGCTTACGCGCCCGGATGATAGGCAGGGAGCATGAATTCGCTGACCTGAAGGATGCTGCTGATTTGTGGCTTCAGGGACAGGGGCAGATAGTCAGCATCATCGGTGAAGCTGGCATAGGGAAGTCGAGACTGGTGAGTGAGTTGAGGGCTTATCTTGATGCAGGCAAGATGCCTGCGCTCCCAGAGTGTCTGGAGGGACGCTGCGTCTCCATAGGACAGCCCATCAGCTACTGGCCATTCGTGGATATATTGCGAACATACTTAGGACTGAGCGACGAAGATGATGAAGCCACAAGGGCGCGCAAGGTGACAGAATCCATAAGTGAACTGATGCCACAGGGAGCAGATGAGGCACTGCCGTTGATAGGGAATCTGTTGTCTGTAAGATTTGGTAATGATCTGGATGACAGGCTGAAGTTCGCTGGACCTGAGCAGATAAGACATCAGACACTCATGCGTCTCCGGGATATATTCAGGACACTGGCTGAGAAGCAGCCGTTACTGCTGATTCTGGAAGACCTGCACTGGTCTGACGACTTATCTCTGGACTTGGTGTCACTGCTCATGGATGAACTGGCTAATACTCCACTGCTGCTGCTGTGTGTGTATCGACCTGAGCAGGAGCATCGCGTCTGGCAGTTAGGTGCTCAGGCGCGCCGGAAGTGTCTCGACAGATACACAGAGCTAATACTACAGCCACTATCCAGTCACCAGAGTCGTCTGCTGGTGGAATCTCTGCTGGAGGTAGAAAATCTCCCGGAAGCCACAAAGGAAGTGATGCTGACCAAGTCCGAAGGCAATCCCTTCTTCATTGAGGAAGTTATACGTTCATTGATCGAACAGGATATGATATATCACGAGGATGATCACTGGAAGGCGCGGGATGAGATAGCCCATATCAATGTCCCTGACACTATTCAGAGTGTGGTATTGGCGCGTGTTGACAGGCTTCAGTTAGAGGCCAAGTATGTCCTCCAGTGTGCATCTGTGATAGGCAGATTGTTCCGCTACCGTCTTCTGGATCACCTGGCGCAGCATGAGCGGGATTTAGAGGAGCATCTCTCTCAGCTTGAGGAACGTGAGCTGATACACGAGGAGCGCACAGTTCCAGAGCTTGAGTATGCCTTCAAGCACGCCTTCACCCAGGAAGCTACTTATGAGGGCATTCTTGAGCAGCGACGGAGGGAGTTTCATCATCAGGTAGCGCAGGGGATTGAGAAGCTCTATCAGGAGAAGCTTGAGGAGTATTATGAGGAATTGGCTCATCACTACTCCAGGAGCGAGGATTCAGAGAAGGCAATGGAATATCTGCTGAAGGCTGGGGAAAAGGCGAAGAGGAACTACCTCAATGAGGCTGCCATCTTCCACTTTCAGCAAGCGCTGGTCATGTTTGAGCAGTATGGATTGGAGCGTAATGACTGGAAACTGGAAGCATTGCGTGGATTGGGAAAGGTATACTGGGGTATAGGAAGAATGGTTGAGGCGGAGGAGGCGTTTGAGGGCGCCATCGCGGTGGCGAAAGAGATGGAGCTTCCCCCGCGGCAGTTGGTAGGGCTGTATCATTGGATTGCAGATGCATTGTTCTGGCAAAGTCGGTTCGATGAGACGATTCGCTATGGAGAGATGGGATTGGAACTTCTGGGAGATGATACGGAGTGCGTGGAAGCGGCGCTGATGAATACCATGATCGCTATGGGGAGTCTCAACAAAGGGGATAATGAGAAATGGCAAGAGTATACTCGCAGGAACATGGAATTCATCAAAGAGCTCCCATACTCGTCGGATCTCACGCTGTCCTATTACTTCATTATTGACATCGTTGCCTCGCAAGATGGAGATGTGGAATCTGCATGGGATTGGGCGAAGGAGTTAGAGGAACTCGCAGGACAGCATCACGATTTGAGAAGTGTAGCTGCTTCATGGGGGCGCCAAAGTGAGATATTGATAGGCAAAGGCGACCATAGAAAAGGGCTTTCATTACGCCGAAAGAGCCTGGAGATGTATGAACGTACCGGGGATAGCAAGTTTGTAATCTGGTGTCATCGTGCCATAGCACAAACATTGCTCAGTCTAGGGGACATCGGGGAAGCGGAGGCGCATGCGCGGCTGTTACTGGAGCTGACCGAACAGGTGGGGGTTCCCAGAGGCATCGGACTGGCACATAGGCTGTCAGGTGATATCGCGATGTGCCAGAGTCATTGGGAAGAAGCGACGTCTCACTACCAGAAATGCCTTGAAGAATTTCAAAGCATCGGGAACCCGTCTACCATTGGGTTTGGATGTTTTCTGCTAGGGATAGCCTATCTGCAGAAGGGAGAACCCCGTGAAGCTCTCCAATATTTCCAGAAGGTTGCCGCCTACACAGCCACTTTGACTTCCCCGCCAGATTGGCTTCTTGATGCCTTCTCTGTTACCTTCTCTCTTATGGGAATCACCTATATGGTGTTGGATACACCAGAGGAATTCATCGAATTCCTTCGTTCTTTCGCGGAGCAGCACCCCGATGCATTGAGGGATCTCCCATTTGTCCAGTGGTATCTGGAATCGGCGGAACCTTCAACAGAATTCTCATACCTTACTTTCGCTGATGATTTCAGGACAGAGACAATTGACCCATCGTGGAGTTGGTTAGATGAGTTTGGTGACTGTTCTTACAGGATTGTCGAGACAGGGACAGGTGGCTTAGCGATTTGCGCTGCTAACGGACGATGCCTGGATTGGCCAAACTGGAGCGCGCCGCGCCTCATGAGGGAAATCTCTGGCGATTTCGCGGTGGAAGTGCGCATATCGCCGGTATCCGATGAAACACCCCAGATAGGTGGGTTGTTGGTTTTCGGGGATAGGGACAACTTTCTATTCCTTGATGAGCGTTTAGTCACTGGCAAAAGCTCCCTGGCACAGCATGGGGTGCGTCTGCTCGATTTTGGTGGGTATATAGATAGGAAACGGCAATTCGCCGGGAGCGACTTTCTATCAGGTGATGTGGATAAAGAGATTCATCTGCGACTGGAGCGGTCAGGAGATGAGTTCTCCGCCTATTACAGCGTGGATGAAGAGAACTGGCTGACTTGCGGCACTATGACACTACCAATGGAAGATCCCATCCAGGTCGGCATACACGCCATTGGCATGATTGACAGGACAATCTACTGCGGCGCATACAAGGAGGGCACAGCAACGCTGTTCCGCGGGTTTAAGCTGTGGAGCCGGTAGAGAAGAGAGGATAGTTCGCAGATTCGTGTAACGAGTGATGAGTGACGAGTGAACCGATTGCTCATCACTTCTTTAGTGGTTTTATTGGTAAGTGACATATTCATGAAGATTGACAAAATAAACGGGTAACATTTTTGTCATTCTGAGCGAAGCGAAGAATCTCTCATACGAAGTAACGCTGGCAGGAGAGATTCTTCGCTTTGCTCAGAATGACAGCGGTTGTAGCGCCTTCTTTAGTACAACCTTTATTATCCAATTAAATTTTCAATGTTCATCAATATATGTTGACTTTTCCCTCTGGATTCCAGCCTTCGCTGGAATGACAAGAAATATGTTATTAAGCGATTAAATTATTTGGGGAGGAAGTATAATGAGAGCAGGGGTGGTTTATGGACCAGGAAATATTAAGGTAGAGGAAGTGGACATGCCCAGTCCCGGGCCGGGCGAGGTACTGCTTGAGGTGAAGGCTGCCGGTATCTGCGGCAGCGATCTGCACTATCATAGATCCGACGCCGCCAGCAGCCCAAACGGGCGCGTTATGGGCGGACACGAATTGAGCGGTAAGATAGTGGGTGTAGGGGAAGGCGTTAAGCGCATAAAAGTGGGCGAACGGGTCGGCGTGGAGCCTCTTCTGGGCTGCGGCGAGTGTCAGTATTGCTCTATGGGCTATTACCATCTATGCAATAGGCTGACGCATCCCGGCGGCGGGTTTCGGGAGTATACTGCAATTCTGGAGGAAAAAATATTCCCGCTCCCGGATAACGTGTCATACGAAGAGGCGGCAACACTGGATTGCCTCGCCGTGGGTGTGCACGCTATCCATAGAGGGAACGTCACCGTCACAGACGCGGTAGCTGTCATCGGCGACGGCGCGATTGGGCTGTCAGCGCTGGAGGTGGCAAAGGCCGCTGGAGCTAAAAGAACCGCGCTTATCGGTCACCATCAGGTCAATCTGGACATCGCGAAGAAAGTGGGAGCGGATATAGCTGTGAATTCGGCAACGTCCGACGAAGTTGAGGCGATTATGCAGTTGACCGGCGGCGAAGGCTGCGAGGTAGTGATCGAGACCGTAGGCGGAATGACAGATACTATGGAAAGCGCAGTCAGGATGGTCAAGACCGGCGGAACTATCGTTGTCATAGGGATGTTCAGGAAGCCTATTGAACTGAATTTTGGGCATCTGATGCGGAATGAAATAGACTTGATCTTCTCGTGGAGCTATGCCATGTGGGACGGCGTGCCCGAATTTGACATCACGCTGGACATGGTGGCTAGAGGCGCGCTGGATGCGAAATCCCTCATTACGCACAGGTTCCCGCTGGATAAGATAAACGAAGCATTTCAGGCTGCGCTGAATAAGGGCGATTCCGGTGCGCTTAAAGTTTTGATCACCTATTGATGAAATGAGTGATGAGTGATGAGTAAAGAGTGATGAGTAATGAGTAATAAGGCATATACCCATTGTTTATCGACTGATAAATTGGAGAAATATTGTGTTAGCTAAACGAATCATACCGTGCCTTGATGTGAAGGAAGGCAGAGTAGTCAAAGGCATAAATTTCCTGGGTTTGAGGGATGCTGGCGACCCAGTGGAGGTGGCTGCCAGATATAACGACGAGGGTGCGGATGAGATCACCTTCCTGGATATTACGGCGTCTCACGAAAAGCGCGGCATTATGATCCATATAGTGGAGAGGACTGCCGAACAGGTGTTTATGCCGCTTACCGTTGGCGGCGGAATTCGGACTATAGACGACATTCGTGATCTGCTGAACGCCGGAGCGGATAAAGTCTCTATCAATACGGCTGCGGTTGAAGATCCTGATTTCGTCAAACGCGCGGCGGATAAATTCGGCAGCCAGTGCATCGTGGTGGCTATCGACGCCAAGATGAAAAACGGCGGCTCAGAGTGGGGAGTATTCACTTATGGTGGCCGAAGATCCACCGATCTGGACGCCTGCCAATGGGCGGAGCAGTTGGAGGAACTTGGTGCTGGCGAAATCCTCCTGACCAGCATGGACTGTGACGGCACAAAGGCTGGATACGATATTCCACTCACACGGCGTATTTCCGAATCGGTGAATATCCCTGTGATCGCCTCCGGCGGCGCGGGAGATCTGGATCATCTATACGAAGCCCTCTCCGAAGGCAAAGCAGATGCCGTATTGGCAGCTTCCATCTTCCATTACAAAGAATATACAATCCATGAGGCAAAAGCCCACCTGAAAAACAAAGGTATACCTATAAGGCTATAGAATTTGTAGTGAATGTCGGTTGAGTAGACTGGCTCCGCTGGGTTTCGATACGTCGCTAACGCTCCACTCAACCGGCGCTCCGTTGTCAGGCGAATCGGCTTGAATGAGGGTCGAAGCTATGATATAATTGCAGTATAAGTGGTGGTCCAAATATCTGACTTAATATATGCTGTTTGCAACTGGAGGGAATGAATATGCCTGATAAACTACGAGTGTTTTCAGGAAGCTCTAATCCTGAACTGGCTCAAGAAATTGCTGATAGGCTGTATTTGCCAATTGGCGACATGACTATTACCAGATTTAGCAACGAAAATATAAAAGTTAAGATCAACGAGAGTGTGAGAGGGAAGGATGTCTTTGTAATACAGACATCATGCCCGCCAGTAAGCGATCATATCATTGAGTTGCTTGTAATGCTTCACGCGTTTAAGGGTTCGTCGGCTAGCAGAGTGACTGCCGTTGTACCATACTTCCCTTACGTCCGTTCGGACAAAAAGGACGAACCGCGTATCTCCATTACAGCAAAGCTAATGGCGGATCTGTTGAAGGCGGCAGGAGCTGATAGGATTCTGACAATGGATCTACACGCTGCCCAGATTCAGGGATTCTTTGATATGCCAGCGGATCAGCTTCTTGCTCGACCGATCCTCTGTCGATACTTTGAGAGAAAGCAGATGGAGAACCTGGTCGTAGTGGCAGGCGACGTAGGCCGTGCGAAGCTAAACAGAGCGTTTGCTAAACGATTGGGCGCTCCACTTGCCATACTTGACAAGCGACGGGAAGATGATAGCGAAGAAATTGAAGTAATGAACGTCATCGGCGACGTTAAAGGGAAAAATGCTGTCATGTTTGATGATGAGATATTGACAGGTGGATCGCTTGTGGGACTGGTTAAGGCACTAAAAGATGAAGGCGCTAACAAAATCTATGCCGGCATAACACACGGAATCCTCTCTGGACCGGCTGTCAGCCGAATTGAAGAGTCCTTATTGGAGGAATTGGTTGTTACCAATACCGTCCCAATCCCGCCAGATAAGCAGACAAGTAAGATAAAAGTCCTATGTGTAGGTGAGCTGTTCGCAGAAGCGATCAAGCGGATACATAACAGCGAATCGGTTAGTACCTTATTCGCTACGAAAAAATAGAAGAAGGATATGTTGACGCGCGATGTATGGATTGCGGAAGAGAAGGAGGTAATGGAGATAGGTGACTAGAATACATTAAGTTATGAGTAAAGAGTGATGGGGTCTTGCTGCTCTTCACTTCTTACTCGTTACTTGTCACTGGTTTTCAGTTCAGGTTGGAGGTTGATATGACAGGGATCGGTAAGGATCGCATGGATCAGTGGCGCAAAGAAGCAGACATGATAGCTATAGTGCTGGAAAACTGTGAGGTGGTTGACAAGTTTTTCAGCGTTACTACAGATGAATTCCTGCGCCGTCAGAACGCGGTATATAAGGCATTGGAGAAGCAGGGGATAGACGTGGGGATCGTATTCTCCGACGAACACTACAACGGTGACGTGCCCTATCTTGGCGGCAATACAAATATAACTATCGAGCAGGTGGCCGGAGCCGTTGGCAAGACCGGTTTTCATCTATTAGCCGGTCTGGAGGGCGGATACGTTGCCGAACAGCTTGCCTGCCGATCTCGATCTCAGGTGCATAAAGTCGAAATGCTGCAATTGGCTGATGAAAAATATCCTATCGAGGCGGAGCGGCTTGAGGATGTGCTGGAGGCGGCTGCCGGAAAAAGGGTCAGCAATGTGGGTCTGCTCACGCCGCGCCAGGTCATACCTGATGGCGTAGTCCGGTATCTGGAAACTCTCTTCGGAGAGAATAACATACTGGATGCACAGGACATATACTATCGTATCAAGAACGAGAAATCAGATCAGGAAATGCGCCTGATTAGAGACGCGAGCAAGATCGCTGACGCCATGATGAGAGGTATGCTTGCCGTATTGAAACCGGGTATGTTGGAGACGCAGGTTGCATCATGGGGATACCTCATCGCCAGTGAATTGGGCGCTGAGGAAATGGGGTGGGATGTAATGGTTACGGCGAACGAAGCCAATAGAACCCTCATTGGTAAAGCCCTTAACAGGACTATCCGGGAAGGGGATTACGTGCATATAGGCGTCGCGCCGAAACGCGATGGGCTTAACGCGTGTCTTCGCAGGTCTGTGATCGCCGTGGATGACCCATCTCTGGTAATGGCGGAGCAGAAATACTGGCTCGATTTCATTGATGGCGCATACGACGTTGGATTCTCCAAATACTGCGAAGTTGCGGCTAAAAACCTTCCAGCAAAACTTCAGGAGCAGGCTCTTGTTGATTACTTCCGGGCGCGGTCGGATGAAGTCTCGAAGAAGATCGGCAGAAAGATCGATCTCGCTATGCAGAAACCATATACCGGCACTCACAATGCGGGGTATACTGAATGTCAGGAATTCTACGGTGCGATAACCCTGGAATCCGACGAACCATTGGGACACCAGATCGTGACGATGCTGGATGTCGCCATAAGAGGCATCGGTGATAGATGGGATGACATCATAATTCCGGGCATGGATTTTGTCCTCATAGAAAATACGCTGGGCAAATTTGGTACGAGAGTTGAGAACTTCAACCAGCAAACACCCAAGAATGTCCAGTCTATGGTAGGAAACGTGCGGGAATACCTGTAAGGCGCAAAGAATGTCAACTACCCACGACTAAAGTCGAGGGCTTGTAAGCAACCTCAAGCGGAAGCTCAATTGCATATGCCTTTGCTTCCTCGGTTCCTACGATAGGCTGGTTGACAGACAGCCCTTCGGGGTA
>SDBT01003685.1_pt1 | contig 26340 bp, 20 predicted proteins | sample 2277101 | NCBI WGS metagenome assembly SDBT01 (sample SAMN10404973, study PRJNA504765) | marine sediment metagenome | isolation source: marine sediment core GS10_PC15, 103 cmbsf | place: Arctic Ocean: Southern Knipovich Ridge | collected 2010 | reverse complement strand
TACGACTACTCAACTCAGCACTGTCCAGATCATCAAAATCAAAGAAGGGAGGGGACAACCCGGGTAACATTATCTTTTGATCTAACGACCCCTTTCGGTAACATTTTCATTTGACTTGACAGGACCCTATGAGCCAAAACCTACAGAAACGCCCCAAGAAACTCCTCCACCAGGCCTGTGCTGCGCCATGTCCTGAGCCTGCCGAAGGATTGTCGAAGTATCCGCGAAGTCATCCGCCAGAAACACTACTCCATTCGCGAGGAAAGGGATGGCAATCCGTACGCACAGTACGATGCCCAGCCCGAAGAGCAAGAGCGGGAGGACGCGAAAGCGCCTCCCGCCTTCTGCTAGGCCCGCTGGCTGCTGAAGAGGTGGCTCTGGGCAACGGCTGCTCCGCTCCCGAATTGGCTAGCGCGACCGTGACAGTTCCCTCCGCAGCTCTTCACTCCAACCTCCAAATTCCAACTTCCAAATCTGCCTGAGCCGTGGCTGAACGAGGACAAAGTCTCTGAGCAGTCTCAATCTTTACCGAACCTTCATAATTCCTTTATTGAATCTTTACGAAAGTGTGCTATAATAGAGCTGTGGTGGAAACAACCAGATACCCCCAGACGTGGGGTGAGGAGGTAGGCAAAGAGCAATGTCTGACAGGTCACTGATTGAGATACGAGACATCACCAAGACTTACCGCATGGGCGGTGACATAGAGGTTCATGCTCTGCGCGGAGTCTCCTTGCAGGTGGACACAGGCGAGTTGCTGTCCATCATGGGGCCGTCTGGTTCCGGCAAGTCCACTTTGATGAACGTTCTGGGCTGTTTGGACCAGCCGACTTCGGGAGAGTACTACCTGGATGGCGTGGACGTGAAGGCGCTGAACGATAACGCCCTGGCCGAGATACGCAATAGTAAGATCGGGTTTGTGTTCCAGACCTTCAACCTGCTGCCCCGAACGACGGCGCTGCAGAACGTAGAGCTGCCGCTGATCTACCGGGGCGCCAGCGGGCGGGAGCGACGGCGGCGGGCCACAGAGGCGCTGGAAATGGTTGGCCTGGGGGATCGGATCGGCCACCGGCCCAATGAGCTTTCCGGCGGCGAGCAGCAGCGGGTGGCCATCGCCCGCGCGCTGGCGACACAGCCAGATATCATCCTGGCCGACGAGCCGACGGGCAACCTGGACTCCCGTTCTGGGGCCGAGATCATGGCCATCCTGCAGCGGCTAAATCATGAGATGGGCATCACCGTGGTCTTCGTGACCCATGACCCCGATATTGCGGCGCACACGCGCCGCATCGTGCGGTTGCTCGATGGCAGGGTCGTGGCCGACGAGCCGGTGGAGAACCCTCTGGACGCGGAGGCCACGCTGGCGGCGGCGTTGGGGGGGGATTAGATATTGGAGATTAGAGATTAGATAAATCAGGAGGAGAGCTTAATGAAGAAGGCTTGGATCGGCGTAGCGGTAGTAGTACTCGTTGTGGCCGTAGGAGCGAGCGCCTTTTGGGCGGGGATGTCCTATGGCAAGTCCCAGGCAGAGCAGGATGTCATGGGGCTCATCCAAGGGCGGATGGGAGGCCGGGGTGGTCAGTTCCCAGAGGGTGGGCAGTTCTCCGGTATGGGTCAGTTTCGGCAGGGAGAACAGGGAGATGCCCCACAATTCGGCAGCGGTATGATGGGTGCCATGGGCGCTATGGGCACTATGGGCACCATTGAGGGCGTCGAGGGCGAGACTCTGATCATCAACTCCGATGAGGGCATCATCAGGGTGCAGATCACTGACACGACGCTTATTCAAAAGAACATGCCGGTGGGGGTGGGCGATCTAGAGATCGGTGAGGCGGTGGTGGTATCAGGCCCGAAAAACGACGATGGCAGCATCACTGCTCGCTCCGTCATGTCCGTAGGGGCGTTCCGGTTCGGTCAGCCATCAGGAGGAGAGTAGAATGCAGCGACTGAAGCGCGTGTTGAAGTGGTGGCCTGTCCTTCTGATCGTGGTTCTTGTGGCAGTTGGGGTGAGGGTAGTACCAAAGTGGCTCTCGACCCGTGCAAGCGAGGAGCCTGACGACTTTACGCAGGTATTCACAGCGGAACGCGGGAATCTGGTAGCGGCCATCTCCCCCACTGGGGAGGTCTATGCCCCCCGCCGGGTGGATCTGAACTTTGATGTCAACAAAGTCCAATTGATCGAGCTGAACGTCGCCCCTGGTCAGAAAGTGCAGGCCGGGGACGTGCTGGCCCGCATTGATCCCACCGCTCTGGAGCGAGCGGTGATCCAGGCCGAGGCCGATCTCACCGTGGCCGAGGACAACCTGGACAAGGCTCAGAACCCTTACACCGAGCTTGATCTGACCCAGGCCAAGCTGGCCGTGGCCCAGGCCGAGATCAGTTTGGCAGATGCCGAGGAGAGCCTGGACGAGGCGCGGAATCCCTACACCGAGCTTGATCTGACCCAGGCCGAACTGGCCGTGGCCCAGGCGGAGGCATCTCTGGAGGAGGCGAGGGAGAAACTGAAGGAGTTGCAGAGCCCTGCGACTGAGCTTGACCTGACCGAGGCCAGGCTGGCTGTGGATCAGGCCAAGACCAATCTGGAGGTATCCCTGGAGAACCTGGAGGAGTTGCAGAATCCCGCGACCGACCTCGACCTGGCCGAGGCCAGGCTGGCCGTGGATCAGGCCAAGACCACGCTGGAGGAAGCCAAGGAGAACCTGGCTAGCGTCGAAGCAGGGCCAACGGAGGCGCAACGGGCTTCTGCTGAAGCTGCGCTGGCTTCTGCTGAGGAGAGCTATGAGGAGCTGTTGTCGGGGTCTGACCCTGAGGCTGTCGAGCAGGCCAAGCTGGGGTTGGACCGGGCACGCAATAGCCTGTGGAGCGCCCAGATGAGCCGAGACTCCACCTGTGGAGCTAGCGCGCGTGGCGACGCTTCCAAGACATCCTGTGACAGTGCCAATGTTCAGGTGCTGAACGCCGAGATTTCGGTGCAGTTATCCGAGATCAGTTACCAACAGGCCCTGGCATCGGTCACGGCCGCGGAAGTCGCCAATGCTGCCGCACAGGTGCAGCAGGCCACGGAGAGCCTGGAAGAGTTGCGTAACAGCCCCACTTCTTTGGCCCTGGCCCAGGCCGAGACCCAAGTGACCCAGGCCGAATACAATCTGGCCAAAGCCCAGGAAACCCTGGCCGAGATCGAAGCTGGTGCTGACCCTCTGGATCTGGCTCAGGCTGAGACCCAGGTGGCCCAGGCCGAGTACAACCTGGCCAAAGCCCAGGAAACCCTGGCCGAGATCGAAGCCGGTTCCGACTCTGCGGAGGTGGCCCGCGCCGAGACCCAGGTGACCCAGGCCGAGTACAATCTGGCCAAAGCCCAGGAGACGCTGGCCGAGATCGAGGCTGGCTCCGATCCCAAAGAACTCGAGGTGGCTCAGGCCAAGGTCATCAGCGCGCAGGCGTCCCTGGAGGAGGCCCAGGCCGCGCTAGAGGCGGCGACGATGACGGCGCCATTTGCCGGCACGATCATCTCAGTGGGGGCCGAGGTGGATGACCTGGTTTCGTCAAACATCAACGTGGTCACGCTGGCTGACCTCTCGAACCTGCGGGTGCAGGCCATCGTGGATGAGACCGACATCAGCCTGGTGGAAATCGGCCAGGACGTGGAGGTCACTTTTGATGCCTTTCCCGGTCGTCGCTTCTGGGGCGAGGTGCTGGAGGTGCCGTTGCAGGGACTCCTGATGCAGAGCGTTTTGATGTACGAGGTGCCCGTTAGCCTGGAAGGGGCAGAGGACGTGGCCCTCAAGCCGGGCATGACGGCCAATCTCACGATTGTGGTGGGACGACGCGAGAACGCACTGCTGGTGCCGGCCATGGCCGTACAGCAGGGAGAAGAGGGCTATGTGGTGATGGTGCAGGACTCGCCGGAAGGCCCAGTAATGACTACGCAGGTACAGGTGGGGTTGAGCGATGGCATGTACGTTGAGATAGTATCAGGATTGATCGAAGGCGATAGCGTGATAGTCGAGTACCAACCTGTGCAAGACGCATTTTCTGGCTTTATGCGCATGATGGGCGGCGGGGGGATGAGGCGGCCATGAATGTCATCGCAAGCGTGCAAGTGGCCCTGCGATCTCTGATAGCCAACAAGCTGCGCTCCGGGCTGACGATGCTGGGCATCATCATCGGCGTGGGGGCGGTCATCGCATTGGTGGCCGTCGGCGCCGGAGCCCAGGCGCAAGTGTCAGAACAGTTCGAGAGTCTGGGCTCTAACATGTTGGTCGTCTCGCCGGGAGCGGTGTCCTTCCGCGGTATCTCCATGGGTGGCGGCAGCGCGGAGAGCCTGACCAATGACGATGTAGAAGCCATCGCCCGCCTGGCCAGTGCCGCATCCGCCATCGCGCCCGAGTACTCCGCCTGGGGTCAGCAGGTGGTCTACGGTAACAAGAACACCCAGACCACGGTGCTGGGAGTTACCCCAGTGTACCCGACGGTGCGCAACTGGCAGGTAGACCGAGGACGCTTCATCGAAAGCCTGGATATCACGAATCAGGCCAAGGTGGCCGTCCTGGGAGCGACGGTGGCCGAGGAGCTCTTCGAGGGGACACTCGTTGATCCCCTGGGCAAACGTGTCAAGATCAACCGCCAGAACTATCAAATCGTGGGCCTTATGGCCGCCAAAGGGGTCGGCGGCTTTCAAAACCTGGACGACCAGGTGTTCATCCCTTTGAGTACGGCTCAACTCAAGTTTGGCGGAGCGGGCAACACGTCCCTGGGGGCCATCAACGTGCAGGTCGTCTCGCCAGATAAGATGGCGTGGGCCCAGGCCGAGTTGGCCGCCATCCTGCGGGCCAGCCATGGCTTGGCGCAGGGACAGGCCGATGACTTTACCGTGCAAGACCAGACGCAGATCGTGGAGACGATGCAGGACATAATGAGTACCTTCACCGTGCTCCTGGGCAGCATCGCCGCGATTTCTCTGCTGGTGGGTGGCATCGGCGTCATGAACATCATGCTGGTGTCGGTGACAGAACGGACGCGCGAGATCGGCATCCGCAAGGCGGTGGGGGCCAAACGGCGGGACATCATGGCCCAGTTCCTGGTGGAGGCCATGGCGCTGGCTTTTCTGGGGGGGCTTATCGGCGTCCTGGCTGGCTATGGCGGTGCGCAGTTAGTCACTCCCCTGATGGGGGGCACCCGCGCCGTGGTCACCACCGACAGCGTGGCCATGGCTCTGGGTGTATCTGTCGCCGTGGGCCTCTTCTTCGGCCTCTATCCGGCCAGCCGGGCCGCCAGGCTGAATCCCATTGACGCTTTGCGGTTTGAGTAGGCTCAGTGGATCCACAATCGCTAGCAGAGGCGGCTCCCATAAACAGCCACGAATTGACACAAAAATAGAACAAAATTAGTGAAAATTCGTGTCAATTCGTGGCAAAAATGTGTTGCGGAATGAACATGGCTAGAACCAAGATCCTGATAGTAGATGATGACCGAAAGATTGTAGACCTGGTGCGGGCCTATCTGGAGAAGGATGGCTACCGGGTGCTGACTGCTCACGACGGCTTGCAGGCCCTTGAGATCGCCCGTCAGAAGCGGGTGGATCTCTTAGTGCTGGACCTGATGCTGCCGGGCATAGATGGGCTCGACATCTGCCGTCTCCTGCGGGGTGAGGGCAACAAGGTGCCCATCATCATGCTCACGGCCAAGACCACCGAAGCGGACAAGCTCATCGGGCTGGACCTTGGAGCCGACGACTACGTGACCAAGCCCTTCAGCCCTCGCGAGTTGCTGGCCAGGGTGCGGGCGGTGCTGCGCCGAGTCGGCGAAGAGGAGTACGAAGGGCCTTCCGAGGTGCGCTTCGGCGATCTGCTGGTGGACTTCGTTCGCCACCAGGTTCGGGTGCGAGAGAAACCCGTCCGCCTCACCCCCAGCGAGTTCAAGCTGCTGGAGGTGCTCATCAGGGAGCCGGGACGGGCCTTCAGCCGGCTGGAGCTATTGGACCGGGTCTTCGGCTACGACTTCGAGGGGTTCGAGCGCACGGTGGACGTCCACGTGATGAACCTGCGCCGGAAGATCGAGCCGAACCGCCAGAATCCGACCTACATCAAGACGGTTTACGGTATGGGCTATAAGTTTGCTGAGGAGCAAGATTAAGATGGCGTTCCGTAGTTTGCGCTTCCGGGTGCTCGTGGCACTGATCATGGTGATCGCGGTGGCTGTGGGGGTGGTGTCGTTCTTAGCCAGCCGGGCCACCAGCGGCGAGTTCCAGCGCTACGTGGAGCGCGGCGGGATGATACGCCACCAGCGGTTCGAGATGTATTTGGCCGGGCACTACGTGAGGATCCGAGGCTGGTCCGGCGTTCAGCCGTTAGTGGAACAGATAGGGCAGATCTCAGGAGAGCGAACTGTCCTGGCCGATAGGGAGGGGCAGATCGTCGCCGACTCCGCGAATAAACTGATAGGACAGGCTGTGGCTCAGGACTGGGCTGACCCGGTTGCTCTTATCAGGCAGCGTGGGGCGCTGGTGGGTGCTGTCTACGTTGATCCTCTTGGCCTGGCCGATGATCCTCAGAGAGAGGCATTCTTAGCCGCCATCAACCGTGCCTTGCTGCTGGCCGCGGTGGTCGCTGGCCTGGCTGCTGTGCTCCTCACGGCGGGCCTTTCGCGGCGCATCCTGGGGCCGGTGTCGACTCTGACCGCCGCCGCCCGGCGGATGGAGAGGGGCGACCTGAGCCAGCGGGTGGAGGTGCAATCCAACGACGAGATCGGCGAGCTGGCCCGGGCCTTCAACGCCATGGCCGACGGGCTGACCCGGCTCGAAGACCTGCGCCGCAGCATGGTTTCCGATGTGGCCCACGAACTACGTACCCCTTTGTCCAACATCCGGGGCTATCTGGAGGCCCTGCAGGACGGCATAGTTGAACCGAAGCGGGAAGTCATTGATTCCCTCCACGAAGAGGCTATGCTCCTGAACCGCCTGGTGGACGATCTGCAGGAGCTGGCCCTGGCCGAGGCGGGGCGACTCAAGCTGGAGCGCCAACCGGTGGCCCCGGCCGATCTGGTAAACAGGGCAATGGAGGCCGCCCGCGCCCAGGCGGCAGCCGGCGGGATCACCTTGCAAGTTGACCTGCCTGCGGATCTGTCCCTGGTGGACGTTGATCCCCAGCGTATTGGGCAGGTGTTGGGTAACTTGTTGAGCAATGCTCTGACTCACACGCCCCCGGGTGGGGAGGTCGTCGTCGTAGCCCAGGCGAGGGAATCGGAGGTCGAGCTCAGCGTCAGCGACACCGGCGAGGGCATACTTCCTGAGCACTTGCCGTTCATCTTCGAGCGCTTCTATCGGGCCGACAAGTCGCGGTCCCGGGCCACCGGTGGGACGGGGCTAGGGCTGGCCATCGCCAGGCAATTGGTGGAGGCCCACGGCGGGCGGATCGAGGTGGAAAGCGAGGTTGGACAGGGCGCCGTTTTCACCTTCACCCTGCCGATAGCCGAGGCCTGACCCCGGTCGGCAGAGACAGATACCCCTCGAATGCGATTCGGCAGGCGAGGGGTTTTTTGTTGCGGTGTCCTGAGCCTGTCGAAGGAGAGAGCACGGATTGGCAGAATTAGCGGATCAGGCAGAAATCCCAATTTGACAAATCCGTGCCCCTGTTCTATAATGATATTCGATTATTCTAATATGGTTGAGAAGAGATAGGTGGGGTTATGGATACTCGTGCTGAGCAGGGTCGAAGCACTCGTGCTTACAGATTACAGGCCAAAACTGCCAAAGCGTTGGCTCATCCTACCCGCATCGCCATTTTAGAGATGTTACGCCGGGGAGAGGTGTGCGTGTGTGAGATGGAACCAGAGCTGACGGCGAGTCAGGCCAACATCTCCCAGCACCTGGCTGTCCTGCGCGACAGCAACCTGGTGGTAGCGCGACGTGACGGGATGCGAATGATGTATCGCGTGACGGACGAGCGGGTGTTCCGGGTGCTGGATCTAATGGGTTCCATCACTCACGACCAACTGGACGCGGCTCGCCAGGCCCTCGCTGCCCTGGGAAACATTGCGGCTTGATGCTGTTTCTCCACCCAGGAGGATTTTCTTGAAAAACTTTCGTGCCATACGTCGTGTCCTGTGGATTACCCTGTGGCTCAACCTGGTGGCCACCGTCGCTAAACTAGTCGTCGGCTACTGGACTGGCTCCCTGAGCCTGCTCGCCGACGGTTTCGACTCGGTATTCGATGCTGCCTCCAACGTGATCGGCCTGGTGGGAATCCGCATGGCTGCCCAACCCGCCGACGAGGACCACCCCTACGGTCACCGCAAGGCGGAAACCATGACCTCGCTGATCATCTCCTCGCTGCTCTTCCTGACCACCTGGGAGTTGATAAAGAGCGCGGTAGTGCGGCTGCGTGACCCTTCCCTCATCCAGGCCGAGGTCAACGTCTGGAGCTTTGTCGCGTTGCTGGTCAGCATCGTTGTTCACGTGATCGTGGTGTTGTACGAGCTGCGGGCGGGCCGCCGTCTGCAAAGCGACGTGCTAGTGGCCGACGCCATGCACACCCGCGCCGACATTTTCGTTTCCCTCTCTGTGATGGGTGGGCTGGTCGCAGTGCGCCTGGGCTACCCCCTGGCCGATCCGATCCTGGCCCTGGTCATCGCCCTGGTCATTGCTAAGATCGGGGTAGACATCATCCGCGAGAGCTCTCCTACCCTGATGGATCAAGTGGTAGTGCCGTCAGACCAGGTGGAACAGATCGCCCGGTCGGTGCCGGGGGTCGTCTCCTGCCATAAGGTGCGGAGTCGCGGACACGAGGGGGCCGTGTACGCTGACCTCCATCTCCAGGTGGGCCCAGGTTTGAGCACCGAACAGGCTCATGCTATCGCTCATGAGGTGCAACGGCGGCTGCGCGAACGTCGTCCAGACGTTCAGGATGTGGTCATCCACGTGGAGCCAGCCGGGTCCATCTCAGAAGAAAAAGACTGGGGAGATATTGCCATCCAACTTCGCCAGTTGGCCGACGGGTTGGGGGTGGGGGTTCACGACGTATGGGCCTACGAGGTGAGTGACGGCGCTGGATACGTCGTGGAGGTACACCTGGAAACTGGCGGAGCCCTCCCTCTGCGTGAGGCCCACGCGCTGGCTTCCTCGCTGGAGAAGCGGGCTCGCGCTGAGCTCCCCCATCTGGCTGAACTGACCACCCACATTGAGCCTCGGGGGCAATTGACCCAGGCGTTGGACTCCGGTCTGGAAGAACCCCAGGTGATCCAGGCAATACGGCAGGTGATCAATGAGACTCTCGACGCTGAGGCATATCATCAGGTTCAGGTGCGCCGGAGTGGTGAAGGATGGGCTGTCTCTATGCACTGCTATCTACCCGGTGAGATTCCCCTGGTGGAAGCTCACCGTATCGGCGCCAGGCTAGAAACACAGTTGCGGGAGAGGATCGCCGGGCTGGAGCGGGTGGTGATCCACACCGAACCCAGGGAGGGATCAAAGGCTCCATTCGACAGGATCAGGACTCTCAAAAGAACATTGGACAAAGGAGAAATAACACGATGAGTAGATTCGAAAAGTATCTGGCTTTATGGGTTGTGCTTTGCATGGTTATCGGGGTGGTGCTTTCCCAAACAGTACCTGGCATCGGTGAGGCTATTGATTCCTGGCAAATCCGTGGGATTTCGATCCCCATTGGCATCTGCCTGTTTCTGATGATGTACCCGGCCATGCTCAATCTGCAAGTATCCGAACTGAAAAAGCTGAGGAGCAACCCCAAACCCATCGTAATGACCCTGTTTTCCAATTGGGTGATCGCGCCCTTGGTTGCGGCGGGGCTGGCATATCTGTTTTTGCGGGGAAACGAACAGCTTATCGTCGCCGTCATCTTGCTGGGGTCGAGCCCTTGCACTGCGATGGTTCTCGTCTGGGGCAAGCTGGCCGAAGGGAACCAGGAGCAGAACGTGGTCAACACGAGCCTGAATACCATCACCATTATGGTGCTTTACGTGCCGATCGTTTCACTATTGACAGGCATTCAAAACGTCCCCATAGATCGAGGGTTGCTGGCTATCTCGACGTTCGTCTTTATCGGAATTCCACTGATCCTTGGAATCGTAAGCAAGAGGGTTTTGATCAGGGCCAGAGGGGAGCTGTGGTTCGAGAATACATATCGCCCTACTGTCGGCAAGATCGCTATCGCAGCCCTCTTGGTGATACTCATCGTGCTCTTTTCGCTGAATGGGCAAGTTATGCTTGAGCACTTCGATCAACTGTTGTTGGTCTCGGTCCCGCTGCTGCTTGGTTTCATCATCGTGGTCGGATTCAATATTCTGATTACCAGAGCCTTCGGACTGGAATACAGGGAGGCCATAATCACGGTCATCATCGGATCTTCGAGCCACTTTGAAATCGCCATCGCCACCGCGGTAGCGATGTATGGCGTCGGTTCGTATGCAGCGCTGGGAACCACGATGGGCCTGTTTTGGGAAGTGCCGATCATGTTGGGCCTGGTCTTCCTGGGCAAAGCCCTGCGGAAAAGAAGCTTTTGGAATGGATAAGATTCGAGGAGAATGCAGCAGGTGAGAGTAGGGGACAGGTGAAAAAAGATTGAACGAAGAAAGAGCCAGTGCGAGAAAAAGGATGTGAAAGCATAGGGCATCATGGCCAGAAATGGAGGACGACTTGTCTGACTTTTATGATCTTGCCATCCTGGGCGCCGGGCCGGGCGGTTACGTGGCTGCGCTGCGGGCTGCCCAACTCGGCGCCCGCGTGGCGCTCATTGAGAAGGGTCGCGTGGGCGGGACCTGCCTGAACGTCGGCTGCGTCCCCACCAAGGCCCTGACCACTTCCGCCGAGCTGTTGCTCAAGGCACGGCGGGCCAGCGAGTTCGGCGTCTCCATTCCCAGCGCGCTGCCCGACGTGCCGTCGCTGATGGCCTACAAACAGGCTACCGTGGACCGGCTGGTGGGCGGCGTTGAACAACTGCTGAGGAAGCGCAAAGTCACGCTGGTGTGGGGTGAGGGACGCCTCGTCCGCCCGGACACGCTGCGTGTCACCGATGCTGTAGGTAGTGCGGTGGAGATTTCCGCCCGGCACGTGATCCTTGCGCCCGGCTCCGTCACAGCTCGACCGCCCATCCCCGGCCTGGACTTGCCGGGGGTGATGACCAGTACCGAGGCGCTGGACATCACCGACGTCCCGGCGCACCTAATCGTCATCGGTGGGGGTGTGATCGGGCTGGAGTTCGCCTGTATCTACGAGGCGCTGGGCAGCCGGGTGACCGTCCTGGAAATGATGCCGACCCTGTTGCCTGGCGGAACAGACGCGACGCTCGCCAGGCGGCTGGCGGCCATCCTGCGGCGGCGCGGGATGGCGATTCACACTGGGGCAACGGTGCAGACGATTGAACCGGCCGGGAGCGGGCTGCGCGTCATCTTCGCCGGAGCCAAAGGTGAGGTCGATGTCGAGGGGGAGCGTGTGCTGGTCGCAGTGGGGCGCTGGCCGAATACCAGCGGCCTGGGGCTGGCCGAGCTTGGCGTGAAGATGAACGGCCGCGCTATCGCTGTGGACGAGCACCTGATGACGAATCTCCCGAACGTTTGGGCCATTGGCGATGCCGTTGGCGGGATGATGCTGGCGCACAAGGCGATGGTTGATGGCCGCGTGGTGGCCGAGAACGTGACCGGCGGCCAGCGCGTCGTGGACTACCGTTCGGTGCCCAGCGTGATCTTCACCCGCCCCGAAGTCGCCAGCGTCGGCCTGACCGAGGCCGGCGCCCGGGCCCAGGGAGCGGACGTCAAGGTGACGCGGTTTCCGTTTTCGGCCAACCCACGGGCCCAGATCCTGGGTGAGACCGAGGGGCTGGTCAAGCTGGTGTGCGAGGCTGGCAGCGGGCGCGTGTTGGGCGTTCACCTGCTGGGAGTGCACGTCACCGACCTGATCGCAGAAGGCGCGCTGGCGGTGCAGGTGGGGGCCACGGCAGACGACCTGGCCTGGACAACCCACGCCCACCCGACCCTGCCTGAGGTCATGCTGGAAGCTGCCCTCGGCTTCCGCGGTGCGATGATCCATTTTCACTCTCGGTAACTACCTCGGCTGCGGCCCACCTGAGACACGAAAAAGACCTCGGAGGTCTCCACAGACCTCCGAGGTCTTGTGATTGGAGATTCACGGGCGCGGTGGCTGTAAATTGTCTTTTGTCTCTTTTTGCACTATAATTGTTCGTGGATCCCTATTCTGAAAGGTGGAGTTGATTTAGCATTGAAACTCAGACTTCTGGAAGAACTGGACGACCAATTTTCAAAACCAAAGAGCCGCCTGTGTCAACCGCACGGGGCTGCTGTTGACAAACGAGCCGAAATCGGGTATACTATACTTATCAAAATAGATAAGAAGCATTTGCTTAGTCGTCAGGAAGACAAGCAGCCAATGTCAAAGTATGAAGCCGATGTTGTAGCACGCCGTATGACAAGGGTAGAGCAAAATGCCTAATAAGACGTATATCGCCAGTTTGTACCCAGGGTCAGATCACCCCTTGCCAAGTGATTTTGGCATTCTTGTTCATCGCCTAGAAGAAGAATTGGACATGCCCATTTGGTTACTTGTCCAATGTGGACAACACAAACACATAGACGAAATCGGCCTACTGGTCAAAGACTTGTTTGTTCAAGTAAGGAGTGATCTCCCCCAAGGCAATCAGGTTGCTCTTGTTATTGATTCTCTGGGAGGAGACGCAGCGGCAGCGTACCAAATCGCCACACTTATCCGCCAAAAATGCGGAAGATTTACCGCTGTAATCCCCCGTGCTGCAAAAAGCGCGGCCACTCTTCTTGCGCTTGGTGCAGAGACGATTATTCTAGGGAAGCACGCGGAATTAGGGCCATTAGATGCCCAGTATTTTGACCGTGACCGCGAATCTATGGTATCTGCGCTAGATGAAGTTCAATGCCTTGAACGATTGAGTGCTTTTGCGCTCAACTCGATTGATGAAACGATGGCACTCCTGCTCTCACGGTCTGGGAAGAGGATTGACGCATTGCTTCCCTTAGCACTCGATTTCGTTTGTGAATTGACGCGTCCATTATTTGAGAACATTGATGTGGTGCATTACACGATGATTTCACGGATTCTCAAGGTGGCAGAAGATTATGCTGTGAGACTCTTAATGTCAAATGTTGTAAGAAGGGATGCAGAGACGATTGCAAGCCATCTCGTAGGACGGTATTCTGAGCACGCATTCGTAATCACCAGAGAAGAGGCAACTGGTTTAGGATTGCCAATCAAAGAGCAGCACACGGACGACTTGGAATCAGTTTTGGATGCGATGCTTTCATATCTGGGAGCGAACACTCCGACCTATATTGGACAGGCTAAGGAGGCTACGACCCATGACGAAAACGAATGACATTAGGGTGGAAGAAAGAGAGACCACTACGCGGGATGCCGTGGAAACAGCTATCAGAATGTCTAAGATCGACAAGTATCTATCGTGGGAAGAGATACTGTCAAGAGACCCTATCAGGATTAGCCGATGGAAAGAAAAGCAGCCTGGCTCTGGAGATGTGAAGCGGAGGGCCAAATCACTGCCTCTACAACCACTTTCGCTCGAAGAGGCCCTCGGCGCTCTATTGACAACTAGACCAAAGGATAAGTCGGAAAGGCAAGGAAAAAGCCAGGGCGAAGGCGAAGAGGCTACTATACTAGAGGATTAGGCTTGAATGGAGAGTCATCGGCGTCGTAGTCGGTTACTGGCTACGGTGATGTTTTGCGATCACCACGAGCCTCTTTGTCCTATCTACTTCTCGTTGCCGAATAGTCGTTGAAGAATATTGCCACACAAGGCCACCCAATTTCCCGCTGGTGGCTTTTTGCTTTTGCCAAAGGAAGCGAAATGTGGTATAGTATGCTTAACATGGAAAAACGTCCATGTGTGGAGTTCGGCCTTTCTGGTGGGCGTCTCCCCGTCAGCCTTGAGGAGGGTGTGGCGGGGAGTTTTTTGCTTTGAGGATAGGACTTGGTGGATTCCCAGCCAGCAAGTGGAGGTGAAAGCATGAGGCGGAAAACCTCGCCAATGAGTATTATCGGTCAGAGTGTACCACGCATTGACGCCCAGGCTAAGGTCACGGGCCAGGCCAAGTACCCTGGCGATTTCTATATGGAAGGGATGCTCCATGCCAAGGTGGTGTGGAGCGAACACCCGCACGCACGGGTGCTGCGCATTGATACCAGCCAGGCCGAAGCCTATCCGGGGGTGATCGCTGTCCTCACTTATGAAGATGTCCCCGTCAACGAGTACGGCATCAACATCAAAGACCAGCCGGTGCTGGTGGCCGAGGGGGGCAAGGTGCGCTGGGTGGGCGACCGCATCGCCATAGTGGCGGCCGAGAGCGACCGCATCGCTGAGGCGGCCCGTAAGCTGGTCGAAGTGGACTACGAGCCGCTGCCCGTGGTGGACGACGCGCGGCAGGCGATGTCGCCCGATGCGCCCCTGGTCCACGAGGGGAGGGATACCAACGTACTGGAACGCTTCAAGATTCGCAAGGGAGACGTGGAAGCGGGCTTCGCCGAAGCCGACGTTATCATCGAAGGCTACTACGTCACCCCCTTCCAAGAGCACGCCTACTTGCAGCCCGAAGCTGGCCTGGGCTATATTGACGATGAGGGGCGGGTCACTGTGATTGCCGCCGCGCAGTGGCCCCAGGACGACCTGCACCAGATCGCCCATCTGCTGGATTTGCCCCAGGACCGCCTGCGCGAGATCGTGCCAGCCATCGGCGGGGCCTTCGGCGGGCGGGAGGACATGTTCATCCAGCACCTCCTGGCCCTGTGCGCCTACTGCCTCCAACGCCCGGTGAAGATGGTCTTCAGCCGCGAGGAGTCGGTTTGCCGCACCGGTAAGCGCCATCCCTTCTACATGCGCCACAAGACCGGAGCCACGCGGGACGGCAAGTTGACGGCGATGGAGATTGAGCTTATCTCCGATGCGGGGGCCTATGCCAGCACGAGTACTATAGTGATGGCCAACGCCACCACCTTTGCCGCCGGCCCCTACGTGGTGCCCAACGCCAAGATAGATAGTTGCACCGTTTACACCAACAACGCCGTGGGCATGGCCATGCGTGGTTTCGGGTCCACCCAGCCGCCGGTGGCCTACGAGCTGCAGATGGACAAGCTGGCGGAGGCCCTGGGCATGGACCCGGTGGAGATCCGTATGAAGAACCTGTTCGAGGACGGCTCCATTGCGGTTACGGGCAACCCCATGCCGCCGGGGGTGGGCATGAAAGAGACGCTGCGGCAGGCTGCACTGGCTGCGGGCTGGCAGGAGGAGAACGGACGCTGGGTGCGGCCGGAGGTGACTGCTGCGGACGGCAAGCTGCGCGGCCTGGGGGTGGCCTGTGCCTATAAGAACGTGGGGTACAGCATGGGCTTCGACGACAAGTCCACGGCGGTGGTCGAGCTTGCGCTGGACGGGTCTGGCCAGGTAGAAAAGGCGGTGGTGAAGATCGCCGCTTCGGAAGTGGGGCAGGGAGTGCATACTGCCCTGGCCCAGATCGCGGCCGAGTCGCTGGGGATCGGCGTGGAGCGGGTGGACATTGCCCCGGTGGATACGGCCGAGACGCCTGACGCCGGCAGCTCTTCCGCTTCCCGCCACATCTATCTGTCCGGCAACGCGGTGATGGTGGCTTGTGGGCTGGCTAAGGATAAGTGGCGCACCGCTCTGCGGGCCGAGGAGCGCCAGACCCACGTCGAGGCCCGCTACACCTTCCGCGGCCGCGACGCCAGGCCAACTACGCCGTTTGATCCTGAGACCGGGGAGTGCGATCCCCACATCAGCTACGGATACGCTACCCAGATCGCTCTGGTGGAAGTGGATGCCGAAACGGGGGAGATAGGGGTGCTGAAGCTCTACTCCGCGCACGACGTGGGCCGGGCCGTCAATCCTCAGATGATCAAGGGGCAGATTGGCGGCGGGGTGCACATGGGAGAGGGGTATGCCCTCATGGAGGAGTACGTCCAGCAGAAGGGAGTGGTCAAGACCCGCAAGTTCAGCCAGTACTTAATCCCCACGGTCTTGGACATGCCCCGCGAGATTGTACCCATCATCGTCGAGGTGCCCGATCCGACCGGCCCGTATGGGGCCACAGGCGTGGGGGAGATGACCACCCTGCCCACCGCCCCGGCCATAATCTCCGCTATCCACGACGCGACGGGGGTGTGGATCGAAGAGCTGCCAGCTACGGCGGAGAAGGTGCTGATGGGGATGAAAAGAATTACCGCCCCCCCGGCCCCCCAATTCTGAGGGGAGTAGAATGGTTTCCCCCAGAATTGGGGGGTTAGGGGGGCGGGCAGTTACGAAATACATTTTGCGAGGTGATTGAATGAATGTAGCGAACTTGATCACGGTGTTGCGGTTTCCGCTGCTGGTCGTGGTGGTGTTGTTGCTCTACTTTGGCGGAACCGTGGGCCAACTGATTGACGCGCCGCTTATCGTGGTGCTGATCTTGATGGACTCATTGGATGGCATCGTCGCCCGGCGGCGCAACGAACAGACCCTCATCGGCGGCGCGCTGGACATCGCGGCCGATCGGGCCGTGGAGATCGTCCTGTGGGTGGCCTACGCTCAACTCAGATTGATCCTGGTGGCCATTCCTTTGACGGTCGTCATTCGAGGCGCGCTGGTTGATTCCATACGCAACGTGGCGTTGCAACATGGACAGTCGGCGCACAGTATGATGCGCTCTTCATGGGGGCGGTGGCTGGTGAATTCGGGCGCCATGCGCACAAGCTACGCTGTGGTCAAAGCAGTCGCTTTCACGCTGCTGGCCCTGGCCTTGGGGCTACAGACGGGGGGGCACGCAGCCTGGTACAGCGTATGGATCGTTGCTTCGGTGCTTAGTTGGGTAGCCGTGGTGATCTGCATCGTGCGAGGGCTGCCGGTGCTCATCGAGGCCCGGGGATTGTTCCGGTCGGCTGAGTTCCAGGTGGCCGCGCCGCCTGTCTCCCACGACTGAGCAGGGGGTGAATCTCTAATGCGTCTTCAGGATGTTGTCAGCAGTAAGCCGATGACGCAACTGGGTATCGTTCTCGGCCAGCGCATGCCGCCTCGGGTTGGGTACGGGCTGACGCGGATTGCCGCCAACATCATCGCTCGCCGAAAGCCAGAGGTTTACTGGACGGTGCGTGCCAACTTGCGTCAGATTCTCGGCCCCGAAGCCGACGATGTGACTCTGCACCAGATGACGCACCAGGTCTTCTTCCACGCCGGGCAGACCTACTACGACTTCTTTCACGTCATCGGCCAGCCCAAAGAGGTGCTCGCTGAGGCGGTCCCGATTCCCGATGAGATCCTGGCCTTCATCCGGGCCGAGACGGCTCGGGGCCAGGGCGTACTGGTGCTCGCCTCCCACATGAGCAACTTTGACCTTCTCGGCTTGTCTATGGGCGTACAGGGCTTGCCCATTCAGGTGCTCTCCCTGGCCAATCCGCAGGCGGGGTTTCACCTTTTGAACTACCTGCGAGCCAAGTCGGGTTTTGAGGTCACGCCGATCACAGCAGAATCACTGCGAGCAGCCATCCGACGGCTGAAGAGCGGCGGCATCGTGTTGACCGGCGTGGATCGCCCCATCCCAGAAGATCGAGAGTTGGTCGAGTTCTTTGGCCGACCGGCTTATTTGCCCGTCGGGCCGGTGCGCCTGGCGCTGATGACTGGCGCGTTGGTCATCATGGCCAGTTGCTACTATGAGCCCGACGAGGGATACGGTCTCGAAGTCACAGGGCCTCTCGAAATGATCCGCACCGGCGACCGGAAGCGGGACCTTATGACCAACGTCCGCCGGGTGGTGGACATTCTGGAACAGCACGTGCGCGCTCGCCCGGAACAGTGGATGATGTTTCACCCCGTCTGGCCGGAGCAGGGAATTAGAAATTAGAAATGATGAAAGGATTCGACACCATGATAGACTGGAAACTACTGTGGAGCACCTTTACGCTGTTGTTCGTGGCTGAGTTGGGGGATAAGACCCAGTTGGCGGTGATCTTGAGCTCGGCCAACACTGACCGTCCCTGGACGGTTTTTCTAGGTGCTGCGCTGGCTTTGGTCACCGTTACCTTGATTGGCACCCTGGCCGGGCAGGTCATCACCCGCTTCGTTTCGCCCGACATCCTGCGCAAGGGCGCGGCGGGCTTGTTCGTGTTGATGGGCGTGTTGATGTTCTTTGATAAGATCTAGTCGCCGAATGGAATTCGATGTCTGAAACTGAAAAGGCCCTTCAGGGCCTGATTTGAGCGCCTGATGGCGCTTCTCAACTTCAGACAGGGATTTCAATCCTTGGCTTGAACCATGGGACAGCTCTTGCCACCTTCCATCAAGCTCAGAAACATCATCTTGATTCTTCTTCTGCTGATAGCCTTCGCCCTCAGACTCTATCGCCTGGATCACCAGGAGATCTGGGGGGATGAGGCCCACAGCGCGTACGTGGCCAGCTTGCCCCTGCTTTCCGCCGTTTCTCCTCGCACGGAAACCAATCCCCCGCTCTATCACCTTCTCCTCTACTTTTGGGTCAAGCTGACCGGCTCCAGCGTCTTCGCCCTGCGCTTTATGTCCCTCGTTCTGGGGATGCTCACCGTGTCTCTGGTCTATCGTCTGGCGCAGCTGGTCTTCGGCGAACTAGTGGGCTTCCTGGCAGCGCTGCTTTGTGCCATCTCTCCCTTTCAGGTTTATTATTCCCAAGAAGCGCGCATGTACGCCCTGGCGACTTTCTTCATTACCCTCTCAATGTTTCTCCTGGCCAGGATCGTGTCCGGTGGGGGAGGGCGATCCAGACCTCGGAGGTTTTCGGACGCGACTTTGCCAGCAGACCAACTGGACAATCAAGGTAACCTCGCCAGCGGAGAAACTGCTGGAAACCTCCGAGGTCTTAATGGCTTGTGGATCGCCTACTTCTTGGCCACGGCGGCGGCCATTTTCACCCACTACTATGCCCTGTTCGTGGTCGTGGCCCAGAACGCTTTCGTGATTGCGCTGCTGTGTCCTGAGCTTGTCGAAGGGTGGAGGCGTGACCGAGGTTTCGATACGCCTTCGGCTACGGGCGGTCTTTGCCCGCCTCGACCCAAGGGGCGATTGACGCGCTGGTTGGCTGTCCAGGCCGCTCTGGCTTTTTTGTATCTGCCCTGGGTACTGGCTCAAAGGGGCTTTCTGGGCGGCAAGGCCAGCGCGCGGTTCGATGAGCTGACCCTGCCCGTCCTGATCAGCATCGTCAGAAGAAGCCTGGTTGCTTTCAGTGTGGGGACTACCGTCGAGGCGCCGCTGGGGCATTACCTCACCTTAGCCTTCCTGTTGTTGGTGGCTCTCGGCCTGGTCGCCGCTTTCCGCCGTCGGGCCGATGGGCGCGGCGTCCTGAGCCCTTTGTCCCTGGCCCCTGTACTTGTCGCCCTGAGTCCTTGTCTCAGGACAAGGGTCCAGGACAAGTGCCAAAGCCCTGGGTCCTTGAGCCCCAGGATCAAGGAGACCAGGGGCTTGTCGAAGGGTCGTTGGCAGACCTGGCTCTTGTTGGCCTGGTTGCTGATTCCGCTGGCCTGCGCCTGGCTGGTCAACCCCATCATGCCTTTCTTCCAGGAGCGATATCTGCTGGTCATCGCGCCGGCCTTCATCATTCTCGTGGCCTGCGGGCTAGAATGGATGGGAGCCAGGTCGCTCTGGCTCTTGGTTTTGGGACTGCTCTTGGTCGTTTCCGCCAGCTTCTTTTCGCTGCACAACTGGTTTTTCGACGATGCCTACACCAAGGGCGAATACGGGCTCATGATGGACTACGTGCGGGACCACGATCAGCAGGGCGATTTGCTGCTCCTGAACAATCCCCTCCAGGAGGCGTTGTTCGACTACTACAGCGGTAAGCGAAGCGGCGTTTTCCGCCATCCGCCTGGGGTGCCCCATCGGCTCATTTCCCGCCACGATCTGCGCAACGAGCAGCGCGCCGCTCAGGCCCTGGCTGCTCTGACCGAGGGCTACTCGCGGGTGTGGCTGGTCATGTTTGGCTATGCGGAGCAGTACGATCCCGACCACCTGGCGGAGCGGTGGCTGAACGATCACGGTTACAGGAGCTCCTACCGCAGTTTCCTGGGGGCTTATCTCACGCTGTACGTCATGTCGCCCGCCGACGCCAGTTTTCCGATGCAGCATACCGTGGCGGCCAATCTGGACAACAAAGCTCTGCTCATAGGCTATGGCCTGGTCGCTCAGGAGATCGAAGCTGGTGGAGCCCTCAGGCTGACCCTCTACTGGCAGGCTCTGGCCGAGATGAAGGCGGAAGTCCTCGCTAATCGCTACACCGTCTTCGTCCACCTGCTGGACGCCGACAACCGCATTGTGGCCCAGATGGACAGCGAGCCTCTGGGCGGCACCCATCCCACCACCGAGTGGCAGCTCGGCGAAATCGTGCGCGACAGCTACGGCTTGCTCATCGCGCCCGACACCCCGCCGGGGGAGTACCTGCTCGAAGTGGGGATGTACTACCTGCCGACCCTGGAGCGCTTGCCAGTGCTGAACGCTTCAGGCGGTGTGGAGGACGACCGGGTGGTGCTGGGGAGGATCGTGGTTCGCTGATGGATAGCAGAGAGGGACTGATCTGATCTCGATCAGTCCCTCTTTTACTCTTGTTGAAGGTGTCTAGTAGCAAAAGTGGCGAGCAGCGCTATTCTCCCACCACAACAGGCTGGCTCAGAGTCTCCCCCTTCCATTCCGGCTTGTAATAGGCGTACACCTGGGAGGTCACGCCCTTGGCCTTCACCGGATAGCTGGCCAGGGCCTCGAACTGAAACTCGATCTTGTCCCCCGGTGCCATGTCCTCGATGTAGACGATGACCTTGCGACCGGCGACGTCGTATCGCTTGATCCGTGGCTCGGCTTCAGCCACTGCCTGGAGGCCGTCCTCGACGGGCACGAAGCCGGTGGGAACCGAGATGTCCAGGACGATCATCCCCGCCTTGATGGGCATGGGCGGATCGAATTCCACCTCTACCCTGATCTTGATGCGGTCGTTTACCTCTACCTGGTGGGTGTCGTAGTCCACGTTGATGTGGAAGACCTCCTCTTCCTTCTCTGCATCGGGGAGGTTGTAGCGCAGCACCAGTTGGGCTACAGCCTGCCCCGTCCCTTTTGTGGAGATGGTCACGTCTTTGCCTACTGGAAGCTCCATCAATTGTAGAACGTCGTAGTTCTCGGGGCTGATGTAGAGTTGCTTCAGGGTTTCCCCAGCCTGAACTTCCACCACCAGGTCCACGTCGGCGCGGCTGCCGGCGGAGAAGGCGGTGAGGGCCTGGATGCCTACCACCGTGTCCTGGGTCGAGTTGAACCCGCCGAAGGCGTTGCGCTGGGTGACCAACCATCGGGCGGCCCTGCTGGCGTTGAATTGATCGCTGTGCTCCAGCAGCGCCAGAAGCGCGTAGCCCGTGGCCTCCACAGCCACGCTCGCGTGCAGTTCCCCGGCCCCGGCTGTGCCCCAACGGAGACCCTCTTCGTTCTCGCTGGCCATGTCCATGAGCTTCCCGTAAGCCATGTCCCGACCAGGGTTCTCGCCCAGTTCCAGCGCATAGGTCACCAGGGCCATGGCGTAGGGGCCGTTGATCGTCAGGAGTTCCTCTTGCAAGTAGATGAGAGCCGCTTTTGAGGCCTCCGTTTCGCCAGCCTCCAGGAGGGCGATGGCCACGTAAGCCGTGAGGGCGGTCTTGCCGGTCAAGCCTCCCATCATCTCCTGATGGTGGAGGAAGCCCACCGGGTCGAAGGAGCCGTCGGCGTTTTGGTGCTGCATGATCCAGTCCTGGGTGGAGCTGAGGATCTGGGGATCCACGTAGATCAGCCCCTTGGCCTGGACGAAGGTCTTGAGCACGAAGGCGGTGAGGAACAGGCTACCTTCTTTGTCTTGCTGGCCGAAGGCGGAGAAGCTGCCGTCGGAGCGCATGAAGGTTAGCTCGCGCTGATAGCCGGTGGTCATCATGAGTTCGATCTTGGCCATGATCTCAGGCTTCACTTGCCCGGTCTCCTCCAGGTATCTGGCGATGAACACGTCGGGGGCCAGGCTCATCATGTTCTGCTCTCCACAGCCGAAGGGCATGACCAGCAGCTTGTCCAGGCCCTCAATGGTCTGGGCCATGTAGCTGGCGGTCACGGCCAGGTATGCGCGGGCCGATCCTTCCACTATGTCACGGGGCAGCGCGGCGGTGAGCACGGCGGAAGACCTCGCTTCGGACGAGGGCGCGGAAAGCACCAGGTTCGTTACTTCTTCCCGCTGCACCCCCTCTGGCTCGACGATGATGTCCTTGATCACCGCGTCGGCGGCCTGGGTGCTGCGGGCGGTGATCTTGACCTTTTGGCTGCCCAGAGAGTTCGGGCGGATGTCGAAGGATGCGCCCCCGATGTCTCCGGCGGGGATGGTGATCACCTTGGTGGCATCGTCGCGCAGCTCGAACCACTCCGCCCTCTCGATCTCGACGTAGATCTCCTGGGGCTCCTCCAGGTAGTTGTACAGGGCCACTCTGACTGGAAACTCCTCGCCACGGATGCAGGAGTAAGGCAGGTCCACCTTGAGGAAGAAGGGCTGGAAAACCCTGAGCGAATCCTCCGCCACGCCCAGGCCCTTGTCCTTGGAGATCCCCACGGCTCGCATCTGCCAGGTGGTGATGGTGTCGGGAGCGACCACGGGGAGGGAGCCATTTCCGTCAGGATCGGTGTCGAGAGTGGTCCAGATCCACGTCTCCGGGAAGAACTGGCGCACCCGCTGCACTTCGGCCAGTCCCGGGGGAGCGCCGGCAGCAGGGGCGGGCGTGGGCATGGCCGCAGGCGCCTCTTCGACGGCCTTCATCTCGACAACTACCTCCTTCTCGATCTCTAGGACGCCTCTATCCAGGAAGACCCCCTGCCTTTCGTATTCCTTCCCCGTGGGGAGCTTCCTGTTGGTCAGCACTACCATGCCGGCTTCTTTGAAGGTCTCGTAGGCGCCCGGCGCGACGATCCTGGGAATCCAGCGAGCCTCGTGGAGTTCCACTTGAGGCTCCATGTAGAGCCTCTCCAACTCTGCGAAGACCTGTTGCAGGTTGAGGCGGTTTTCGGCCAAGATGTACACCGAGCGGTCCACCACCGCCAGCCCCACCCTGGACTGGCCCTCGGCCTGGATTTGGACCTCCAGCTCGTCGGCGGGGGCTACCTCGTCACTGCTGAAGGAGGCCGTGAGGCTGTGGGGATAGCCGCCCTCGACGTCGAACGGTAGCCAGTCTGCGGCCACCTCGCTGTTGGGCAGTATCTGGTAGACCAGCAGCTTTGAAGTGGGGGCCATGAGCGGGGTTAGCTGGAAGGTGATGGTATCCGAGCGGGTGTAGTCGGTGAAGACCACCCTGCCCCGCGAGAGCACCTCGTAGTAGAATGTGACCGCTTCTTTGGTGGAATGCACCTTGAACTCGGCCTGATCGCCCAGCGCCAGCGGGCCGCCACTCACCTGCTCCACGTGGATGAAATGACCGGAGGGGGAGTAGCCCGCCCGGACCATCTTCCAGGCATAAGCATCGCCAGCTTGGGCGTGGGCCTCCATGGCGATAGCGCCGCTGGGAGCGGTGATGGTGACCAGGGCCTTCCCTTTCTCCGTCTGAACTCTCTGCGTGTCCCCGTCGAAGATCTCGAAGTCCTCATCCAGGTAGCCGATGGAGAACTCTACCTCGGCGTCCATCAGTTGATTGTCCGGTGTCTCCGTCACCAGGAGGAAGTTGAAGGGGAGGCCCGGCTTGAAGGAGGTCCCCTCAGGGATGAGCTGCAGGGAGAGATCGCTTTGGGCTACGGTGAGCAGGCGAGAGGTCTTCTCCTCGTAGCCAGTGGCCTTCTCCTGCACGACCACATCAAGCTGAACGTTCCCCATGCCGCGCTGGGCCGGGATGCCGGCCACGTAACCTACGGCAGGAATCTCGAAAGAAGCTTCGCCGTCAATATCGGCCGTGAAGCGGGCGAATTCCTCCCACTGGCCCACGTAGCGGGAGGCCGTGATCACCAGATCCCCCACCACTTTCTTGCCGAAGCTGTACTCGGCGGCGACGGTGCCCTGGATGGCCTCTTGGGGAAGGAACCACTCCTTCGGAAGCTCCACTCTGACCTCGTACTTGGGGAGGACGTACTTCTCGACCTTGACGTCCACCTGGGCCTTTTGTTCCCCGGCTGCCGCGGTGATCTTCCACGTACCGAGATTGGGCTCGGTCGAGAGCGGCAGCGAGAAGTGGCCCATGCCGTACTCGTCGGTCTCCACCACTTTGCGTGCTACCTTGATGCCCTTGGCGTCCAGCACCTCGATGGTCACCTCGCTGGGCTTGGGGAGGAGCTCCGAGTCCAGGGTGATGATGCGGGCTTCGATCTGCTGGCCGGGCTTGTAGATCGGTTTGTCGGTCTCCAGGAAGATGAGGAGACCCTCGGCGACCAGCACCTGCGCCTTGTCCTCGAAGCCTGGCCCGGACACCACCAGGTCGCACTGGCCAGGTTGCGACGGCACCTGGAACTGGATGGTCTCCTTGCCAGAGACGAACTCCTTCGTCCGCACCAGTTCCTCGCCCCCCTTATGGAGGCTGACCTCCACCCAGCCCGACGCTGGCTGGTCTTCCGCCCACAAGGAGAGACTGACAGCCTGTCTCTCCCCGGTGTACATTTGGGCCGGAACCAAAGCCAGGTAGGCGTTTGCGGCCGGGATGGGGGTTGGGGTTGGGACACAAGCCGCCAGAACTGCGATTAGTAAAACACATGCTGCTGATTTGCGTAACATATTGCACCTCCTGATTTTGTTTGATAGTCGGGCTTTTCTGTTTATAAGACGTTGTGCAAGTCCATAAAGTTCCGCTGTTTCAGATCGTTAGCAGAAACAAAAAGCCACCTGTTGCGGTTGACGCAGGTGGCTTTTCGTGTTGGCTGGGATCTCAGTTGAACGATCAGTTCTTCTGAGTATAGGCCGTGGGCAGGAACTCACTGCCCAGCAGCTCGCGAGCGATGATCATGCGTATGATGTTGACAGCGCCCTCAGCGCCGATGGTGTAGGACCGGATGGCGCGGATGGCCATCTCGATGGGGCACTCCCTGGTGTAGGCCATGGCGCCGAACCAGTTAGCGACCTCGTCCATGATCTTGGTGGCCACCCTCGGCGCGCACAGCTTGGCCATGGCCGCCGCCAGGGAGATGTCGTGGTGGGTGGCGGTCTCCTGCTGGTATTTCTGATCCATCGTCCAGGCCGCCTTGTAGGTGGTCAGCCGGACGCCCTCCAGCTCGGTGTATAGATCGGCCAGGGGGAACTGGATGCCCTCGAAGCTGGCCAGCGGCCGACCGAAAGCCTTCCGCTGCTTGATGTGATCCATCCCCAGTTCCAGCACCGCCTGGGCCGCCCCCGTGCAGGTCGCGCCGATCAGCGTGCGCGCGGCGGAAAAACCTTCCATGGCGTGGTAGAAGCCACGGTTGAGCTGGCCCACCTGGTGATGGGCCGGCAGGCGCACGTCATCCAGGGCGAAGCCGCCAGTGGAGATGCCCATGCGTCCCATGTCCTCGAAGAAAGTGGGGCTGATGCCCTCCGTTCCTTTGAGCGGCACGGCGAAGAAGGTGAAGGCCCTGTGCGCGGCTGCCGGGTCGGGATCGGTGCGGGCCAGCATCAGGTGGATGCCGCCCCAGTCCAGCGACTCGCGCACCCCGCTGATGAACACTTTCTCGCCGTTGAACACCCACTCGTCGCCATCCTGCACCGCGCGGGTGCGGCAGCCCCCCAGGATGTCGGACCCACCAGCAGGCTCGGTGGTGGCGATGCCCAGGAAAGCCTCGCCCCGCGTCACTTTGGGCAGGTACTCCTCCTTGAGCTCAGGCGAGCCGTATTGATAGAAGATGAAGCCCCACGCGGCCTCCACCAGGTAGAGCACCGGGATGGCCAGGCTGATGTCGGCGCGGCCCAGTTCCTCGGCGGCGATGGTGGCCAGCGTCCAATCTATCCCTGCGCCGCCGTACTCCTCGCCCACCAGCGGGGCCAGCAGGCCCATCTCGGCCATTCCCTTGATGATCTCAGGGGGGATGCGCTCCGTGGTGTCAATCTCGCGCACGCGGGGCGCGATTTCACTCTGCGCAAAGTCGCGCACCGCTCGCCGCCACAGGCGCTGTTCTTCGGTCCAATTGAAATCCATGTTTGTGCCTCCGTGTTCGTTTTTTCAAGAGAATCAAGTGTAGCACGATAATACCCAGATGTCAAAATGAAATCGGTGTGTTTCAAATGAGTTGGACAAGACTTCGGAAGTCTCAAGAGCACCCTATCCAGCGGCTTTTGAGGCGATTTCAAGTCGCTTTTGCCTTCAAAGCCCTCAACTGAAGACTTCCGAAGTCT
>SDBT01003684.1_pt1 | contig 26356 bp, 43 predicted proteins | sample 2277101 | NCBI WGS metagenome assembly SDBT01 (sample SAMN10404973, study PRJNA504765) | marine sediment metagenome | isolation source: marine sediment core GS10_PC15, 103 cmbsf | place: Arctic Ocean: Southern Knipovich Ridge | collected 2010 | reverse complement strand
GTTTTAATCATTTTAATTTCTCCTTGAACAAATTCATCGCATATTTCAATATTTTCATTTTCTATTTTAATTTCTAATTCTATTAACTTATCTAAAATGTATTTTTTTGTTTGTTCTAGGGTTGTTTCGGTTGCTATATCATCTTCCATTGTTGTTTTCCTTGTGAATTAAAGTATATCGTTTTACTGTACGAACTATTTTTGTTTTTTTATAAATGCTTGTTGTTTTTTTTAAATCTTCTGTAATAGAATCAACTATCGAAGATTTATAATATTTATTCTTCATATTTAATTATTATCTAAATATTTTCTATGTGAATTAATATCACCATCGAGATTATTTGAAGCAATATCTGAAAGCCATAAATTAATTTTATTTTTTAGTAAGGTTATAATTTCTAATTTTGCTGTTGCCTCATAATCATAATCGCTTACATCTATTTCATTTTCTAATTCTATTAGTTTATTAAGAAAATATGATTTTGTTTGTTCTAGCGTTATTTCGATTGCTATTTCACTTTGTACAGTCATTTTATTCTCCAATTAACTTAGAACCATTATAAACTTATAGTGTTTACCGTCAGGTGAAACAAAAGGATACTCACAACTAGATGTCATTATTTCGTTTAATGTTATTAATTCTGGTTCTATTCCTATTAATTCTAGTTTTTCTACTGGTAATTCAAGCGATCGACATTTTTCTTCGGATTGTAAAAGTGTTACAGCTGAATTTCCAAGGGGTGACCATACCGATACTCTTTTAAGATGATTTGCAAATTCAATCAAATCAGTACTGTAATCGCTTGCAAAAACAGACCGTCCAATTAGTTTTTTTGCTTTTTCTTTATTGTAAGAAAAATACATGTTTTTTATTTTAACCACGCTAGTCATTTTGTTTCCCTTGTCAAACCAATCATCAGGAGGGCAGTTTAAGCATTGCCTGGGAAATCCAGGCGGTTCTTCGCCTGCCCCCGTGTTCATTAGTAATTCACCGCAGTACTGGCAAAAAGTACCGTTTAATACTGCATCTGCCATGTCACCCATTACTGTGTAATTCATTAGTATCATTCATTGTTTTCTCTCTTTATTAATTCCTGTTCTGCTATATCTTCAATAAGAAGTCCTAAATATTTATTAATTTTAAATTTACCAGGGTGATTTTCATTTATCATTTCTGCATTTTCTATCGCATCCAAAATTTTATGTGCATTTAAAAAAGCATCATAATTTGTAGAAAAAGCTACCCACTTATGTGAAACTTTTGAAGTTATAATATATATTTCTTCACCAGATGGTAATACATCAGTTTTTATATAAATATATTTATTTTCAGGTAGTACGTTAGTCGGTATTTCTACATGAATATATTCATTGTCAATTAATACATTACTATTTATTTTTTTATCTTCATTATCAGTCATTGTTTTTCCTCCACTAACTTATTTTTAATCATTTTTACCATAGATATTTGACCATCAGAAAAACCTTTAATATAAGATTTTTTATCATAATTTCTTGCGGTAGACGGAGAACCATAAACTGAATTTAAATAAACAAATTCTGCTGTTAATTCGGGATGTGCAATTAAGATCTCCTCTATTTTTTGTATTTCTTCGATAAGATCGCTATTTTTCATTATGTTTTCTCCTTAATATTTAACACAAGTACAGTATATAGAAATATATAATTATAGCAATATATATTTCTATATTTCTATACTGGGTTTTATGATAGTTTCCCTATGTGATATACTCGCAATGATGATCAGCTAAATTGCTTTTTTTTCTATTTTTTTCTTTTTGGTTGATCATCATATTAAAGTATAAAAAAAATACTATGCAATATTAAATTATGAAAAAACTTATAGAAAAATCCGCCAAAAGCTGCACTGTAGAATATATTTTACATCCAAAGACAATCAAAAAAATATCTAAGATGGCGCGGCTAAATATGACAGAGTTACAAATAATTGAGGCGTTAAAAGTTAATGTCGCAACGTATTATAAAGCAAAGCGTAACAATGATACTGTTGCTAAAGCTATTATAAAGGGTAAGCAAGACGGTATAACGTTCGCTGTAACACAGTTAATGAAAGCTATTAAAGCTGGCAATGTTACTGCTATAAAGTTCTATTTAGAAAGAATGGATCGAAAAACTTGGGGTAACGATCCGGTAAATGTGATCGGTGATGTTACACAAAATAATGTAAAAATAAATCTTGTTATAAACCCCGTTCCTGTTGTAAAAAATATAAATGAGTGATGTACTAGATATAGTATTTGATATTCCGCCGATAACACTTCCCATATGGGAAAGTGATGCAACTGAGATTGGATTGTATGGTGGCCGTGGTTCAGCTAAATCAGAAACAGCGGCACGTAAATTTATCTATAAAATTATTACTGAACCTGAACGCGATGTAAAATATGGTTGCTTTAGAGAAGTTCAAAACTCTATAAAAGAAAGCTCAAAATCATTACTAGAGCGCATAGTCAATCAATCTAATCTCAACAAGTATTTTTTATTTACTGAAACAAAAATGATATGTACGTTAACGAATGTGCCTGTTGTTTTTTCTGGACTTCTTGAACATACTACAGATTCAATAAAATCATTAGATAGACTAAAATATGCTTGGATAGAAGAAGCGCAATCTGTTAGTCAAAATTCATTGGATAAAATCATACCTACCATCATCCGTAACGAAAATTCACAAATATGTTACACATGGAATCCTGAATACGACACGACACCCATTCACAAACATTTAATTGTTAACGCTCCCAAAGACTCTTTAGTCATAGAAATGAATTATGATGAAAATCCGTTTTTAAATAAAAAAATGTTGGAACGAATAGAGGAGTTAAAAAATACTAACTATGAATTATGGTTACATATTTATAAAGGAAAATTTAAAACAGAAAATAAAAATGCTATTTGGACGCAAGCACTTATTGATCAACATCGCATCCATATTCCATTTGACAAATCAAAATATAAATCAATAGCAATAGGTGTCGATCCTTCTGGTGGAAGTAAGAAAAAATCGAAATCTGGCGGTAATGATGAATGGGGAATTGTAGTGTGTGCGATGGATTATAATAATGTCGGAACAATTTTAAACGATAGTAGCGGTACCTATAAACCTAAACAAGCATCACAAATAATTTCAAATTTGTATGAAAGGTACGAATGCGGTTCTGTTGTCGCTGAGGATAACTATGGTGGCGAGATGGTTGGAACCGTGATCAAAGAATGCAACCAGAATATTTTCGTTGTTCTAGTAAGGTCAACAAAATCAAAACGTTACAGAGCAAATCCAATTTTGAATAAAAACCAATTAGGTTTTTTAAAGTTTTTGGGTAAATTTGGTATACTAGAATACCAAATGACAAATTGGGATGAAGACGCGGACTATTCGCCTGATCGAATGGATGCCGCGGTTATCGTATTAACGCATCTTTACGGCAAAAATATAAGTATGGAAGTATATGCAGTTTAATTTTTTAAAAAACTTTAGAAAGAAATCTATTAAGGCTGGTGCTGGATTTTCTGATATTTTACCATTCCAGAATGCCATACAACAACTGGATTTCCCTATTCAATACAGAAGATTTAGAGATATTCATTTTGTTAATATGTACGAAATAATATCACCACTATCGATTGCTATTGATAAAATAGCTGAACATGTGGCCGCGATAAAACCTGAGGTTTTTAATCAGAGAACCGATCAGTTTTTACCTGATCATCCTGTTTTAGAATTACTTAAAAAGCCCAATTTATGGACACGATATGAGGAGTTTGTTAAATTATATATTGTTTCATTTTTAACGACTGGCAATGGATATATGGTAGCGACTGGTGCATCTCCAGCATCGGCACCAATTGAATTATTTAACCAATTACCCCAAGAAATCACTGTTAACATCAACACTACAGACTGTTATCCCGAAAGTTATGATAGCATTATGTGCGGATTTTCATCTGTTAAATTTACTCGAAATATTATTATGGGAGATTTATTTTATTTAAGTAGCAATCGAAAACAAGTACTATATCATTCTAAAAATCTTGGAATGCAGACAGGAAACTGGCGTAGTCATGGATTTTCAAAATTAAATTCAATTATGTATGAATTATCACTTTTTAAAGTCGGTAATTTATTCAATGAATCAGTTTTAGCAAATCAAGGACGTGCGTCTGGTGCTTTTACACCAACTGTTCAACTTGAACCCGATCAATTATCTAAATTAGCTGAAAACTCAAGAGCAGCGTTAGAAGGATCGCACAATGCTGGTAGAATATTATTCTTACCTGTGGGTATGAATTATGTTGAATTATCGAAAACAGCCAAAGATATGGAATATGCAACATTAATTGCACGCACTGAAAAAGCAATTTATAATAGATTTGCAATTCCATTATCGCTTATTGAGACGAGTAGCTTGTCATTAGCTAATATGGAAACAGCAATGATTAATTTATTCATTGATGCTGTTTTACCCGTTGCTGATAGATTTTTTAGCGATATAACAACAAATTTAATGGATCGATATCCCAATAGCGATGATTTAATTATCACTTTTGATAAAAAAGAAATTCCAGCGCTTGTTGATTTACAACTTGATAAACTCCAAAAAGAAAATAATTTACATTCATTATCAACCAATGAAATTAGAGCGGAATTAAATCGTAAACCGATCAGTGGGGGTGATGATGTATTAGCGCCTTCAAATTTAATTCCCATCGGTGAAACTGGAACATTGCCGGATTTTATTGACGATCCAGAATTAGACAATACTGATGGTAACTAAAGCACAAAATAGAAACAGTTTAAATGATACAAGACTAAAAATGCGTGCAGAAAAAAGACTTTCCAGGAGAATGGCAGGTCAACTCAATGAAATATCAACAAAAGCTGAAAATATGTTTATTGCTGATAGAAATATCTTAAATATAAGTACATTTACTGATGGCATCGATAAAATTATCCAATCACATTATATATCTACTGCAAATATCTTCAAAGATAGGGTAAATCGTAAAAATATTAACATAACGGATGATGAAAAATTATTACTTAATAATTCTATAAAAAAATCAGCGATTGCTCGTGGTAACTTTTCTTCAAACTCTATCACTAAAAATATGCAGAAAGACCTTGAGAATGCTTTTGAAAATTCAATACCACAAGTCAATGAAGTTAAGAAAACAACACGGCAGATTGCGCGTGATGCAGGTGCTAATTTTAGACGTTCAGTATCAGCAAGGGCTAAAGTTACAATACCGATGACTGAGACACAATTTGCTGCTGAGAAAACAAAATTAGACACTGTTACAGTACATCAATCCTCTAGCGATAATACAACCCAAAAAACATTTAGCAAACTTTGGATAACACGCCGTGACGATAAAGTGCGCGAAATTCATCGAGAAGCAGATGGTGAGCAAGAATTTGTTACAAATCCATTCACGGTAAATGGCGAGCTTCTGATGTTCCCAGGCGATACATCGCTTGGCGCATCACCGGGCAACACAATTAATTGCAGATGCAACTCACAATTTTTGTAAACATATAAATTGAATAATAATATTATAAAAATTTGTTTACAAACAATAAAACGGGTTGTATATTATCATTATGAATAAATCAATAATGCTAAAATTTAAAGTACAAGAAAAATTGAATTTTTCTGACGATGATACTGAAGAAAGTAATATCGCTAAATTTGAAGCGATTGCATCTGAAGCTGGCATTATGACATCACATCGAATTATTTTTGCACCAGGCGCATTCAGACCTGCGATCACGGATTTAAAAGAAAATAAAGATAATTTATTAATGCTTTTTAATCATAATCAAGATGAACCTATCGGTGCATTTCCTGTGAATTTTATTTCTGAATCATCAGGTAAATTATTTGTCCAAGGCAATATTAATTTAGACGTTCAGCGTGGTAATGAATTATTTTCCTTAATTCAGCAAGGTGCAATTACGGATTTATCCGTAAGTGTTGAATTTAACCCAGATGATATTTCATTCAACGAAGACTTAGACGTATTACAAATTGATAATGTCAGAACATTAGATGAAATTTCAGTCGTATCATCAGGCGCCAATCCAAAGGCAAAAATAACTGACTTTTCAAAACAAAACGATATGAATAGCGCAATATTAATTAATTTACTACAACTTAAAACATTAACCAATCTGAGGAAATTTAAAAATGCCAGATATTAACTTACAAAAAGAAATCAAAGAGAGTGTCGATGATGTTCTAAAGCTTGCAAGTAATATGCAAGATGAAATCAAAGCACAAACAACTCGCATTGATTGTATGCAAACTGAAAAGCTCGATAAGATGGCTGAGGATGCAACTAAATTGGCTGAAACATTACAAGACATTAATTTGAAAATGTCTGCCAATGATAAAGTCGTTAAATCACTAGAGGCTATGAATTATCGTCCTGGCGTTAGTGGTGAGGCATTAAGTCCAGAGCAAGTACAGTTTAATAATGAAGTATCAGATTATTTGCGAACCGGTGCATCTTTTTCGGAAAATGCAGTTTATAATAGCATTCATCGATTTGCTCATACAATCACGCATAATGATAAATTGGCACTTAAATTTGCAAATGAATTGGTGTCTGGTATCGATCCTGCCGGTGGTTATCTTATTATGCCGGATAGAAGTTCAAAATTAATCACTAGGTTTTTTGAAACATCCCCTATTCGACAACTTGCTACTGTAGAAACAACTTCATCTAATCGCATGGAGTTCATGGTTGATGATAATGAAGCCGAAACAGGCGGTTGGGTCGGAGAAGTCGATGATCGCTCTGCAAGAACGAAAAGTCCTGACATTGGAATGGAAACTATCGACGTTCACGAACAATTTGCACAACCAATTGCATCTAATAACCAACTCGCTGATGCAGCGTTTGATGTTGAGGGATGGCTTTCTAGAAAAATTGGTAATAGATTAAGCCGTGATGAAAATAAAGCTTTTGTAGTAGGTGATGGCTCTAAAAAGCCACGCGGTTTTATGAATATCAATGCATATCCTGCATGGACAGTTAATACTACTCCCACAGGTTCTGCAGAAGGTATTTATGAACGTGGAAAATTAGAAACGGTTGAAACATTTGCATCTTTACTTATCGGGCTAGACGATTTAACAAATTTACAAGGTACTTTACTAGAACCTTACCAACCAAATGCAACGTGGTTATTGCATCGTTTAACTTTTAGAGAAATAATGAAGATTAAAACGACTTTTGGTCAACCTCTAATCTCTATTACGTACATGTCTGGCGGCGCACCTTCCATGGAATTACTAGGAGACCCAGTGCGACTGGCAGGCGATGTTGCAAAAACAGGTGTAGCAGATGCATTAGCAGTTGCGTACGGTGATTTTGACATGGGATATACTGTTCTTGATCGCGCTGGCATTTTTGTTATTCGCGACAATATTACGGTGAAAGGAAAAACTAAATTTTATACTACTAAACGAGTTGGTGGTGGATTAACAAGCTTTGATTCTCTAAAACGATTAAAAATTAAAGCATAATTGGAGTTATAAAAATGCCTATCAAAGATTTAAGAAGTAATGTAAAAGTTGAAAAGATTTTAAATGCAGTCGCTTCTGCTGCCGCAACCACAGTTACAACTGTTTATGATTCAGTAGATGATGAGGCTGTATTTTTCACATTAGCAGCAAGTGTTGTCACCGCGGTATCACTTTCTATATCAAAAATAGAAGAAGACGATGTATTAGCTTTTTCATCTCCTAATGATGTTGCTGCTGATAAAATTATTGGAAATTTTGTAAATACTGCAATTGTTCCGGGAGATTTAGCGACTAAAGCATCAACCATTGGCGTGTTTAGTACAAAAAGATTTTTAAGGGTTGAAATAACAGCAGTAACTCCTGGTGGTGGAAACGATTTTATAGTCTTAGCCAACAGTGAGCCGCACTTATTACCAGCAATTAACCCAGAGGATTAATTATGCAAGTAATTTTTAAAAAGGATTGTCAGTATAATATGAATGATGGATTGCCTGTTCTCAGATTTACAGCAGGCACCGAGCCTGTTGACTTGCAAGAAAAATTAGCAAAACGATTGATTGAATGTGGATATGCTGTAAAAGCTAAAAAATCTGATGTTAAAAAATCAGATCAACATGGCAATAATGATTATTTAAATGAGCAAGACGAACTAAATAGTAAATTAGATAAATTAAATAAAAAATAAAGGTATTTATTAATGCCTGTTATAAATATATTCGGTTCATTACAACGCTCACCTAATCGATTAAGCGTCACCGCTAATTTTTACGAGGTTATCGTACCTCCTAATGTATTAGCGGTTGATTTAGATACTGTAAAATTATATTTGAGGCTCGATGTAGCGGATACCGGCGAAGATTCAATTTTAACACTTTTTGTCGATACCGCAGTTGAATTATTTGAAAAATATACAGGTCGTACTTTATTTCAAACAACCTTTAGAACATTTCGTGATCAGTTTTTTTCACGGCAATTCGTACTAATACGAGCACCATTAGTGACATTTTTAACATTTGATTATATTAAAAATGGAATTTTAACACCTGTCGATCCTTCCATTTTTTATACGACAAATGAAGACCCATATAGTCGAATAATACTAAAAGTAGATGAAGTTTTTCCAACGGATATCGATATTGAAAAACAAGCAATACAAATAACATTTATTGCAGGCATTGCAGATAATTCCAATGTATATCCTAATGACATTAAAATAGGATTATTACAACTGATCGCTTTTTTGTATGAAAACAGAGGCGATTGCAACTTAGCAACATTAGGCGTAGAAAAATTGCCAGCAAGCAGTGTTGCAATTTTCAATAAGTATCGAATATTTAATATTGTGTCACCAAATTATCAAGAAGCCATAGAAAATGACATGCCATTCTAGGAAAAGAGTCGGCTGTATAGGGGATTTTAGTAATAAAATCACAATTTTTGATAGAAATATCGTGACCCCTACATTTACTACTACAGAGAATGTAGATGCTGATGAAAGTTTCACAAATGGTCGTATAAAATATGCAAATATAAAACCATTTAAACGAAATGTATCATTATTTGATGATGTCAATACTGTTCAATCACTAACTCATGAAATGTTTATACGATATGATGAAACGATTACCTCGGAAAATTGGATAGAATATAGGGGTAGTCGATATGATATTATGAGCGTTGAGAATGTCGATCAGGGTTTTGAATTTTTATCGTTAAAATGTATTTTAAGAGGTTTGGTTACAAAAGAAGCAACAAAAGCATAATTTATTTATTAGGATATTTTTATGACAGGCATCGAAGCAAATTGGCAAAATAAAGTCGTAAAACTCCAAGTTGATCATTTAGATTTATTGTTAAAACGTCGATCAGTACAAGCTTTTTTTAAAATTGGTAAAGATTTAAAAAAAACTGCTCAAGAATTAATTAAGGATAAAAGCAAAAAGACTGGCAGAGTTTATCGATTAAGAGTAAGAGGGCGTTTAATAACACATCGTGCATCTGCCAGGGGTGAGGCGCCTGCAAACTTAACGGGTAATTTACAACGTTCAGTAGGTTATCAAATAAACGGAGGTGGTGACACAATGTTATTTGGTGCTGGTGGGAGAAATTCAGGTGTAGGATACGCAAAATTTCTTGAGATACAGCTAGGGCGCCCATTTTTAAAAACCGCCATTGAAAGTAATTATAAAAATATTGAAGAACACATAGAAACAGAAATTAACAAACTGATGAGAAAATGAAATTACAACCTATCATAAATCACTTGGCAGAAACGCTGCCATTTTTAACAGATACATTTAGCACGGTTATCGATGTTGTTAGTATTACACAGGCTGCTGGAACGGCTACTGTAACGACTGCTAGCCCCCATGGATTAACCGTGACTAATAATGCTATTGTTATTGTGGGCGCTAAAAATGCGATTAATATTGATATAATTAATACTATTGTTAATCCTAATTCTGTTGATTTCAAAGTATTATCTGATCATAACTTAGTCCAAGGTTTAAATTTCAAAGATTTTAGCAAAAATACAATTGTTGAGATATTTGGTGCTGGTGTTTTTTATGATGGAGAAAATGCAGTATCAAGCGTTCCAAATAAGACTGGATTTACAGTCAATTACTCATCGACACCCCCACCTTTAACAGGAACACCTCAAATTTTTGATGGTAGAGAACGTGGTTTTAATGGATTAAAAATAGTGACTATTTTATCGCCTACGACATTTTCTTATTCTGTTGATAGTACGCTCAACGATCCGTTTGGCACAATAAGAATGCATAAAGACATGCGAGTTACAGGAACCGTTGTCAATACACGTATTATTGATATGTATACACCTCAATTGCCAAGTGATTTATGGGTTTTTGTATCAGAATCCTCTAGCGTAATGAGCAAAGATAGAAATATATTGTCAGATGCGGTCACAGAGCGATACCAAGGTATTTCATTTCGATCACATTTAATTGATAGTTTTGCATGTTATGTAGCATCTCCATCAACTGATAGTATTTCTGGAAGATTCACCCATGATGTATTAGAAGATGCAAAGATTAATTTAATTAAAGCATTGGCTGGTTTAGGTGTGCCAAATGCATTTACATTTAACGAAAATTTCGAATTAAACTTTATTAGTGATAGTGTATTTGATTATGACACTACAAAGCTAATAAAAGAATTTATTTTCCAAGGGCAGTATGATATTGTACTCGAAGATACAAACTTTAATAATGTATTTGTGTCAGCCAAGAAAATTGATTATAACTTTAACAATGGCATGACTGCTGAAATTAATTTAAACGAGGATAAATCATGAGTGTAGTATCAGTTCCAAAAGTAACATTTGATATTGTACCGGCTCCATCTCTTGTTACTGACGCGCCACAGAGAATATTATTTGTAGGGCAAAAAACAGTCGCAGGAAGTGCTGTTGACGGTGCTCTTAATAAACAAATTGGAGTGAATGGAGAAGAAAACGCATTATTTGGACAAAATAGCTTTTTAGCCGCTGGTATTCGAGCATTTAGGAAAATAAATAAACTATCACAAGTTGATGCAATTGCGTTAGATGATAATGCCGGTGGTGTTGTTGCCGAGGCCACTATTACAATTGCTGGTACCGCAACCCAAAGTGGCGAGATAAAATTTTCAGTCCAAAGCGTCTTTTTATCAACATTTACAATCTCTGTTGCTACGGGTGATACAGCCACTCAGATAGCTGCTGCATTAGACGCTGCTATTAGCGCTCAGAATAACTTAATTTTAACGTCAGGCGCCGCAGCCGGTGTTGTGACATTAACATGTGTGCATAAGGGCACAATAGGCAATGATTTAATTATTAAAGTTGATGGTGCCGTAGCAGGTGTTACAAGCACTACAACTGCATTTTCAAGCGGTGCTACTGATCCAGTTGTAACAGGTGTTTTTGATGTGGTAGGAGAAATACGCTACCAGACTGTTTGTTATCCGTCTAACTATCCTTTGGTTGAATTAAAAACATTTTTAGATAATAGATTCAATGTTCCCAATAAAGTTCAAGATGGCGTTGGTGTTTTATCAATTTCAGATTTATTAGTTTCTGCTTATACAGCATTAGCGACAACAAATGACTCACCTTCCATGGTTATTTTCCCTAATAAGAAATTAGAAATAAACGAATTTAGAGGCGGTGCATTAGGTGAATTAGATTATGTTGTCCAAGCCAAGGTTTGTGCGTTACGCACGTTACGATTGACTGAGAACGCACCAGTATCACAATTTGTTGCCGGTTCAACACTAAATGCTAGAACAACTGGCGGCATTCAATTTGCGTCTATTCCTTACCAAAACACACCTGTACCGGATAGCTCAATAGTTCCTACTGATAAATGGTGGACTGATGCAGAGCAAACAACTTTGAATGACAGTGGTATTGCAATGATAGGTAATAACCCTACAGAAAATGCTATTATTTTGGGAGAAGTCGTAACAACATTTTTAACTGCTAGTGGTTTTCCAAGCACAATATTTAAATTTTTAAATGCAGTGGATGGTGCAAGTGCTGCGCGTGAATTTTTCGTTAATAATAATAGAGCGCAATACGCACAAACTGTATTGACAGCAGGTGATATTGTACCTAATACACCAATGGCCAATGAGGCAATTATTAAAACATTCCAAATAGGATTATATGATGATTTAGGCCAATTAGGAGTTGTACAGGTAGGTACGCAAGCAGATAAATTTTTCCGTGATAATTTAACAGTTACAATCAATTTTAATACGGGAGATGTTGCTATTAGCGCTTTATTACCTTTAGTAATAGGGCTTCGTAGTATTACAGCAGTACTTCAAATAACGTTTAATACTAATGGGTGAATAATATGTCAAGATTACTAACGAAACCGCAGATTGATGTAAACGGAACCGTGATTTTTATTGTTCCCAATTCATGTACTGTTACTTATGGGTTTGGCACAAAAGATGTTAAAGCGCAAAGCGGGGGTGGCGATGTTGTTAGAGTCGTGACTAGTCACAATATTGAAGAACGCATAGGTTGTCTTGTTATTGAAGTATTTTCTGAGTCAGATAATGTAAATAGGGCATTAGATTTACTTGAATCAAACGAAACGGATGATTTAGAAACGTCATTCTCTGATCAAGGTGCCGGAATTTCTGGTATTATTAAAAATGCATCTATAATTAACGATCCTGATTTTAAATATCAAGCAGACGGTAAATTTGAATTACAATTTAAAGGGGAAATAGTCAAACGTGGTTAAATATAAAAAAGAAGTAGAATATAAATTATCAGAAGAATTTGAATATAATAATAACAATAAAGCACAAACTATTACATTGAAATCACCTTCACGGGATTTATATCCAGTTGCTAATCGCTTAAAGCAAGATATTGTAAGAGCGTTAAAAGAATTGGAAAATCAACAACCAAGTGAGGCAGTCAGAGACAAAGTAGAAAATACTGTTTCAGATGATGATAAGAAAATTAAAGGTGAAGAAATACTATTAATTATTATGCGTTCTAGCGTTGATTACAGCAAATTTAGTGATGATTTAATTTCTATATTAATAAGTAATTGTGCGTTTATCAATGGCGTCGATATTTTGAAAGAAGGCCATATCAACAAAATTGGATATGGTGAACTTGAGGAATTGTTTGGGTGCTATATTGAAAATTTTTTACTAGCTTCGGTTATTTCGGGAATTTAGAAAACTTAGATTTTAGAATTTTAAATATATTAAAATTCTTCAATGGTGCCATTTCAATAACTGAAGCAAATAAAATGCCTATTGTTGAATTATTAGAAAAAGAAAAATATGCATTGGATTATATTGAAAAAGAACGATTAGAATTAAATCGATCTAAAAGAGGATAGTATAATGGCAAAATTTGACTTTAATTATGCAATCATCCTTAAAGATAAATTTTCTTCACCCACCAAAAATGTACGTCGTGCTCTCGACAATATGGATCATGCTATCCAAAGATCATCTAAACACCTAGAGACAATGGGCACTAAATTTTCTAATTTAGGTCGTCGATTAATTATTCCCACAGCAGCACTTGTATTAGCAGTTAGAAAAGGTATTGACGAAGCAGATACTTATGAAACATCGATTGGCATATTAAACCTAACACTAGGAAAGCATGATAAATATATACAACGAGTTATTAACAGTACTGAAAAATATCAAAAAGTAACCCGATATTCGCAAGAACAACAATTAGCAGCGGCACAAATAATTGTTCAGTTTACAAAAAGCGCCAAAATGGCTCAACAACTATTAATTCCCATGATGAATATGGCATCATCAGTACCGCGACTTACTAAAAACCTCCCACAAGTTGCATTGTTAGTCGCTAAAAGTTTAATGAGCACTGATAACGCTTTATCACTTTACGGTATAACATTAACAAAAGGAATAAAAGGTTATGCAAAATACCAGGAAATATTAGCAGGTTTAGATAGATATTTTAAGGGTGCAGCGATAAAAGCAGGGAAAGCAGGAATAGGACAATTAATAATAATGGGGCATCTTGTCGGAGAAGTGTGGCGAGATGTTGGAATTATTGTAATACCTACTTTAGATAAAATAGCTAACCGTCTTAAACCTTATATATTACGATTAGATGATTTAGTTAATAAACATAAAAAAATTGTTATTATTGTTGGATTAGCAATAGGTGCATTTATACTTTTGTCTGGAACGGCAATGATATTAGCAGGTATTATTGGAATGTTAACCATTACATTTGGCGTATTGTCTGGTGCAGTAGCAGCTATAGGATTAACATTGGATTTTGCGTTGGGGCCAATTGGACTTATTGCAGCTGCTATATATTTAATTACTACTCTTGTGATAACTTTAAATGCAAGATTTCACTTTATAAGGCCGACAATTAAATTAATTGGTGAACAATTTGTGCGTTTATGGCATAGAGTCCTCCCACTAGTACATCTATTTGAACGTTTAAATACCGCACTCTTTCAGGTTGAAAAATCAATAGCGAAACTAAATTTTACCAAACGTATTTTTGATGATATTTCTCGTTTTTTTGGTCATGATAAATCCCATACCGCATCAAATTTACAAAAATTTTATGCTAAACTTAGACCAGATCCTAATAAAATATTACCAGATATTCCTCATGATCACATTCCAACATTATTAGCCAGAAATGCTGCTCCTGCTGTACATGTCACAATTGATGTTAATGACCCAACTGGCATCATTAAAAAAACACACATGACAAGCAGTAATACATTAACGCGATCACCGATGGCATACAATATGAGTCATATTAATGCCTAGTATATTATCAGAGTTATTGCCAGCATCATTTCGAGGTGCCCCATTTTTAATGCCAAGCCATCAACAAGAAGGATTGGGTAGAAAAACCGTACGCCATGAGTTTCCATTTTCCAATTCACGCGATATTGAAGATTTGGGGCGATCACCACGAATATTTACGATTAACGGCCTTATAGAAAATTCTGATGGTGAATATTTCTCTAAACGATTTGCACTTGAAGAAGCGTTATCACAGCCAGGACCTGGATTATTAGTACATCCATTTTCGGGTATTTTTTTAGTATCACTCTTACATCCTCCGACTATTACTGAGTCTGATGATGCATTGAGTGTAGCCAACTTTAAAATGGTGTTTGGTGAAACATTAAGCGGTGCATTTCCAAATGCATCAGGAAATTTGCCGTCAAAAATAAACTCACTTGGTAATAGCATCAGAGATGCGGTTGGGAATAGTTTTTAATGTCTGTTTATATACCAATTACCTCCGGGAAATATAATGATATTTTATTTGATGAATTTTCTAAATTATCAGTTAGTTTACGTGAAGCATTGCTTTTAATAGGTTCTAATCCTGATACGGTCGGTGTCTTTTTACAGTCTGTTAGAGATTATGATGAAAATCTAAAAAGTAATATTGTAAATCCTACAAATTTATTTAATTCTATAAATGAAATATTTTTAAATGCGCTTATTGTTGGTGAAACAACCAAGGATAGTTTCGATTTTGCTGCCAATATGTTTGGTTTTATATTAAACATCCCATTTCCAATAACAACCATCCAACGACAATCAGTTGCAATTGATATTGCATTAGTATGCCAGTCTGTTGCTATTTTTGCGTTAGTAAATGCAATGACTACAATTGTTGGTGTCACATTTGCATCAAGTGAGTCAATCATAAGTTTTTTAAATTTAATTTCATCACAATTTGATAAAGTTTTAAAGCAAAATAGATTTAAATTAATATCGAATGATTTAATTGAATTAGTGACTATCTTTCCTGATATTAGTGAAATGGTAGGCAATACTGTAAAGTTTTTACAACAAAGCGAAATAGCATTACCAAAAGAACAAATAGTATCGGTGTCACGTTCAGGTTTAATACCATTAACATACCAATACTTTGGAAACATTAACTTACGAAATACATTATCATCCATAAACAATTTGCAAACACCTTTTAATATTACTGGTGATTTTAAAGTATTAGCACAATGAGCATTAATGTTACTGTAAACGGCCAAAACTTTATTGGTTTTATGAGTGCCAGCATCCAAATATCATTTTTAGAAGCAAATGGACATGCGCAATTTTCTGCTACATTTAAACCGTTTGTTGACGGGATATATCCAGTTAGAGTTCAAGATCAAGTCCAAGTCCTTGTTGATAATTTTCCTGTTATCACAGGATTTGTTGATAAATTAACAAGTTATATTGATGATGCAGAGCATACTATACGATTTGGTATTCGTGATAGTCTGGCTGATTTAGTAGATTCTACTTTAGATGCAACTATTACTAATGAAATAAGACCCTCTATATCATTAAAAGATGTTTGCGAAATAGTGTTAAAAAAACTCAATATAAATGTAAATGTTATTGATAATACTAATATAAAAAAATTTGAAAAAGGTGATTTAATAATACCTAAACTCAAAGATACTGCTTTTGATTTTCTTGAAAAATATGCACAGAAAAGACAAGTTATTATCCGCGCAAGTGGAACGGGTGATTTGTTAATTGAACGTGGTGGTAAAGAGGGTTATTTCACGACGTTGGATGTTAATCCCAATACATTAGGGAGTATTATAAAATCTGCCACCTTAAGTATTGATTTTACAAAACGTTATAATAAATATATTCTTGAAACACAGGGAAGTGGTGCTATAGCAAATTTTAGATTTTTAGATAATGATAAAAAAGCACCGATATTGGAAGCTGTTAATAATGTAACGGCTACTACATTTGATAATGAGATACGAAATTCACGGCAATATTGTTTTTCCCCTAAAACAACCTATATCAAAGAAACAGCACAACAACGTGTTATTTGGGAAGCCAACATACGCCGCGCACAATCATTAGTTTACACATGTAAAGTAACGGGTTATACCGCCTTGTTAGATAGTGAGTTATGGAAAGTTAATCGATTAGTCCTTATTAATGATGTGTTTAATAATATATCAGATGAAATGCTAATAGATTCGGTTATTTATAATTTAACCAATGAAGGTGGCAAAGTATCAACATTAAAACTTGTTTCAAAAGATGCATACAGTCTGCAAGCTCAAAAAGATGAACGTACTAAATTAAATACTCAAGATGCTACCAGTTTTGTTAATAATGATAAAACTTAATAATTTGGTGATAATTAATGTTTAATGATATAATGAATTTAATTAAACGCTCTATCGTGAAAAGTAAGCAGGCTAAAAAAAACTTTTTAACGTGTCAAATAGATTATATGGGGTTTTTATCTGAAACCGAAGTCGTTTATCCGTATGGCATGATAGCAAATGCCCAAATAGGATATCCGGCAGTTACTTTATCAGTAGGCGCTCAAGAAGATAATAAGGTTTCAATGCCTTACACTTTTGCTGGATTGTCTAAATTACCGGTTCCCGATGAAGGCGAGGTTGTTATCGGTAATCCAGTCGTTGGAAGCTATATACGATTTTTAAAAAATGGTGAGATTGAGATCAACGGAAAAACAACGTATCTTGATGATATAATTGTCCCAGATGCTATCATTAACATGATTTCATCGAAAGACCATCGACATACAAATGTACCACCTAGTGGTGGTGCTGGCTTTACTTCGGATCCTCGCGTATGACAGCTGTTACTGATATAAAATTAATTACTGAAAATGGGCGTGATTTCGATATTCAATTGAGTTCAACAGGTGATTTGATAGCCGATACTGGCTACAACAACGCGCTTTTGGTATCATTTGGTACAGATGCAAGGGCATTACCTAATCAGGTTCCTAACAGCGAAAATAGGCGTGGTTGGTGGGGTAATCAGTTCAATCAAACATTAATTAATGATATTGGCTCTCAATTATGGATATTGGAAACAAGAGCAAAAAATAAAGCAAATTTGAATGAGGGTGAAGCACTTATTAAACAAGCTTTTAATTGGTTGGTTGAAGAAGGACGCGCTACACGTATTGTAGTAAAGGGCAAAGAATTATCACAAGGGTATTCATTTGAGATTAAACTTTTAAATGGTAACGATGTAATAGAAAGTAGAACATTTGAATTATGGGTGGCAACAAGTGGCAATCGATCAATCGACAATTGAAGAAAAAATACAGCGCGTTAGAGCTGATATCGCAAGAGAATTAAGCGGCTCAAATCCGTTTGATTCAGGATTTCTAAATGCTATCAGTATTGCGCTGGGTGGAATGAGTGATGAAATTTCGACAGAAATATCAAATCTATTTAAATCATTATTCATAAAAACATCTTCTGGCGACATTTTACGCCAATGGGGATCGATTTATCAAGTTCTGCAACTTTTAGCATTGCCTTCATCGGGTGATATTATCGTGCAAGGAACACTTGATACGATTGTGCCAGCAGCGACTCAATGGGTATCAAATTCAGGTATCAACTATACATCGTCTCAAGATAAAACGATTAAAGTAATTACAGCAGCATTAACATCTGTAACACGAGTTGGGCAAACTGCAACAGCAATAGTAGGTGCCCCCCATGACTATACATCTGGTCAATCAGTAACCATAACGGGATTCAATGAGCCAGAATATAACGGGACATTTGAAATAACAGCGCTTAATACTACAACATTTACTTATACAGTAGTGGGCACACCTGTTACACCTGCTACTGGCATTGGTTCATCTTCAGCATTAATGGCCGTTATTGATGTAACTTCGATTGAAACAGGCATTAATACCCAAGCATTTCTTGGTGAAACGTTAGAGATAACCTCACCTATTGGGGGTGTTAATAACACAGCATTTGTTTCAGTTGGACAAATAACAGGCGGAATTGATGATGAAAGCGATGCTGATTTTTTACAACGAGTATTAATTGCTGCTGCTAACACACCAAGCGCATTTAGCGTCAAAGATGTTGAGCGAGCGACAAGGGAATTGCCCCAGACAACACGAGTATTAGTAAAAAGCGCTACACCAGCACCGGGCCAAGTAACCGTCCTTTTTATGACTGACAATGATCCAGGACAATTACCAACACCAGCACAAATACAAACGGTAAAAGAAAATATTATTGCGATTGCTGATGTTACGATGGACAATCCTAGCGTTAATTTATTTGTCAATAATCCTCAAATAGTAAAAGTGCCTATCATATTTAATTTTATAGGATTAGACCCAAACACAACTACAATGAAACAAGCAGTAACAGATAATTTAACGTCATTTTTACAAGATACAATCCAAATTGAGCAAGACGTATTACAAGCCGAATATGAAGCTGCTATATTTAACACAGTCGATCCTGTTTCAGGTGAGGGTATTATAAGTTTTACAATTGATTCACCCATTGGCACTGTACCTGTTGGTAGCGGCCAAGTAGCAACAATTGGAGCGGTTACTTTTGACGTATAAAGCTCAGACATTAGATGAAATGACGCGATCATTGGCAGAATTATTTCCTAATGGACTAGCATGGAATCAAAAGAATAATATAAACAGTAATTTTAATAAATTATTACGTGGATTATCAAATGAATTTATACGTATTCAACAACAATTAGAAGATTTTGACAGAAGTTATGTGCCAACATTAGAAAACTTAAATATTGGTACATTTTTAACGAATTGGGCTGAAACTTTTTTAATACCAGATGAATGTTTTAAATTATTATTTGATAAAGCCGAAACAATACAGTATTTATTTGCAAAAATAACCCGTATTATTATTTTATCAAGCGCTCAATCCTACAAAGACTTAGCTATTTACTTTGGGTTTGTATTAACAATAACTTATCCTGCGCCACATACAATAATTTTTAATGTGGTAGGAGATGTAGAGGTTTTCCCTTATACTTTTCCATTCCCATTAGGAACTGAGTCGCAAGATATATTAGAGTGTTTATACTTAGAGGCAATACCTGCCCATATAGATTTAACAATAAATTTTACATAAGAGATTAAAGATGAAAAATATACCAGCAAAAAATCCAGGTGATGAATGGTCATCTGATGATGTTAATAAATTACAAAGACAAGAATTGCTAAATGCAGTAACAACATCAGGTCAAACACCTGTAACAGGTGATCAACAACAACTTATTAAAGCGATTGTCGGTTTAAACTTTAAAATTGGCGACACTTTAGTCAATACTGGTGAAACACCTGCATCACACGGTATTGCCGGCATCACTTGGACAAAACAAACACAATACGAAGGACATCTATTTTTAGGGTCAAAAGCAACGGGTGATTGGGCAGTGGCTGATGGTGCAATTGCAGGTACTATCACTGACACTAATGATCACATTTTAACAGTTGCAGAATTGGCAACACATGATCATACTATTGAAGAAACTATTGGATTATCTCCCACTAGTGGCACTAAGGCATACATTGCTGGTTTAGAGGCAACTGTAACGATAGACATTACTAACCCAAGAGGTGGAAATGAAGGACACAGCCATAAAACAAGTAACTTTCTAAGAGCTGGATTTGTAGTATGGAAAAGAACTACATAAACGTCCTTGACAATTAGGTATATACCCTATAAGATAAAACCTCAATAAATTAGAGGTTACTTATGAAAAAAATAATTAGTTTAATACTTTTATTAGCGTGTGCATCTACAGTTTTTGCATATCCATTTAAATTTACAGCGGTTAAAAAAATACCAACAACAATACCAATTGATTATATTGCAAGACAAGTTTATAACGTCCAAAATATATCAAATTCTGACCAATTAATGTTTTTATTTAAATTAAATATATATAAAAAAGTGGATGTTTTTGCATTTTCTCCTTATGGAAATAATGTTTGTTATGATGGTTATATATTATTACCATTACAAAACTGCCAAATTACTACGGAAGCAAATACACATCCAGCTATTACAGGCGTAACAGATGCCGATCTCTATTTATACTACGGACAAACCGGCCAACACAAAGTCCTTATCTATAATATTCACTATACAGTTACAAACCCATTCAACAAATAATGTTATAAATTACCAATTTTTCCCGATTATGATACTATACTTAAAATCATCATGATCGGGAAAAACTATGATTATACAAAACACAAATTTAGAAATTATTGACGTTACGATACCAAACACACAACAAGCTAGCGCTATTATCACCCAAGGTGATAGAACATTAGTTGGTATTAGCACACCTGCTGCCATTGACGGTACGCAATTATCATTTCGAATAGCAACATCTGAGACAAGTATTTTTAAAAGTTATCATAATGCTGCTGGCACTGAAGTATTTATTGAAATGGGTGTTGATAGGCATATTGGTATAGAAGCAACAGACTTTTCTGGTACTCAATATTTTAAGCTTTTTCAAGTAACACCAGCAACAGCTGATAGAACATATCAACTTATCTTTAAAGGCATTTCAGGTGCATAGGTCATTATTAACTGATGTACTTGATCCAAAATTATTAAATCATGTGCTTACGTCTGTATTAGATACTAGTAGTGGCCAACCTTATCCAATTTTAACAAATTTAAAGTTACATGTTGAGGGGGGAAGCGTAACAAAAGATATGGCTGATTTAGTTTCGGCATGGCTTCCCTTAAGTAATACAGTTATTATACCAGCACAACCTACAAGTTCTCGACAACCTCTATTCAAAGAAAATGAGATAAATGGATTGCCTATTCTTGAATTTGGAATTAGTGCCGGACTTAATAATACTAGTTTTTTTGATTTAATATTTTCTACGGCGGATGAATTTAGTATTTTCATGGTGTGTACAGAATCAACAGATGCCATACCTGGTTATATTTTAACTGGTACTGGTCTGGGCGGTACACCTGCTATTATTAGTAAATTCGATCCGGGCGTCGGCATAGTAAACTTTGAATTTTTTAATAGCGCAGAAAGGGAGGCATTCTCTGCAAGTGCAACTGGATTTAACTTATTAAGCGTAACGAGAAAGAATAATATTTCTCTGAAAATGTGGTTTAACGGCAATAAAGTTGTTGATCAAGTAGCGGATAATTCTAAAGTCACATCTACCTTTGATATGATTGGCACCGTAAATGGAACCCCTAACGATTATACGGGAAAACATGCTGGTATAAGTGGATATGATAGTGTTTTAGTAGAAAATGATGTTGATTCTGTTAATTCATATTGGCTCAGAAAATATCTGCCTGGAAAGCTACCTGTTCAGGGCTCAAGTTTACGCTTACATTTAGAGGTGTCTTATGACGGATTACCAAAGGCATCACTTGTTAATGTTGATGGAGGCGATAAAGTAATTGATTTATTTGCGCAAAAGGGGCCGGATTGCGCCCAATTAAATGAACCTGATCGAGGTCAATATTTAGCAACAGGTATAAATGGCATTCCTGCTATTGATTTTTTACCCTTTAAGTTTATGACAGGCGGTGCTTCAATCGGTGATATTGTTCCACCCTTTACGATTATGTGTGCCATTAAACCTGGAGATGATGTCGGTGGCCATCATATTATGGACTTCGGTAATAAAATATTTGGCACAAATGGAACCGCATATACGTTTATATCGAGTGCTGTACAAACATATACGACTAATACCGGACAATTTTCAATTGGAGAGACACACATATTAACTATTGTGATGGATTCATCTTTTAACGTCTCATTTTATAAAAATGGTAATTTAATAGCGACTATTAATGCAACCGCTGGCGCTCCCACTGTATCAGCAGCAGATTATATATTAGGTGATAGCGGTAGCCAATTTTTCAATGGTATTATTGGTGGTCTTGCTATTTGGGAGAAGAACATGAGCTTAATACCAGACCAGTTTTTAAATGCCCATAAATATTTTATTGATAAATATACTTAATTAATATTATAGGAATTAACATGCCAAAACTAGATTGGAAAATTATTAGTGGTATTGTAATGTTGATTATATTTGGTTGGGGCATTCTAACCGCAGTCACAAAAAATGAATACACCACTGAAAATGCAAAAATAAATAATATAAAACAAACTGAAGCAATTGACGAATTACGAATTGTACAAGCCAATGCAAATAATAAAATAAATCAAAGCATAGCAAAAAACGCACAAAATATTGGTCTTTTATCTCAAACCGTGAATAACCTTGTTCAATCACTAAGCAAAAAACCAAATAATAATACTGAATTATCTAAATTACTAGCGTTTTATAATGAAAACAGAACAAAAGACATTGAAACTCGATATGCTCAACGAATTAAGGATTTAGAATATAATGCATCGCAACGAAAAAAATGCTACTATAAATAAATCAAAATAAATAGGAGAAAAAAATGACTTTTAATGATGCTTTATGTTATATAAAAAATGGTGATACAGTTACCAGAACTGGTTGGAATGGTAAAGATATGTATTTATATTTAGTGAAAGGTTCTGGACATCCGGTTAGTACTAAAGAATATCTACCTTATATCAGTATGCGAACAGCAGATAATAAACATGTCCCATGGTTAGCCAGTCAAACAGATTTATTGCAAGATGACTGGGAAATTTTTGTTACTGAAGAATGAAAAAAATAATAACAAACTGGTTTACTGAGTCAGACAATGTAACCCACTCACTACCAAAAGTATTAGCATCTATAGCATTTCTTTTATTTATCGTGATCACATGTCGTATTTATGATACCGCTATTAATTGGATGCAGTATCTCATTGGATGGGGTGTTTTAATTGCTGGGATATTCTCGATGAGTCGTGTTGCTAAAGAGCATATTGCATCAATTGTTAAAAAGGCAAAGTCTATTAAAGAATCAATATAAGCATACGCTACAATTTTTAATAAAACGTAGCGTATGCTTATATTGCTTGCCATCGGCGGCAGTGGTAAAGAAATCCTTTACAACTACCTGTTCCACAAGCTATTGAGCAAAAATTCACTCATCACCCCACATTCTTTTAATAAATCTAGGTCTTGGAATAATAACACCAAGTATAATCCCTATAAAAATGCTCACAAATTGAGATATCACCAATATCAGAATAACAAAATGCCACGGCATGCTGTTATCGTTAATGATGCGGCTATTGCCACCCAGGTGGTTAACGTCGTTCGTGGCCACGTTTTCTGCGTTTCCCTTAACTTCGTTACGCTTTTCAGAGTTCGCGCTTATAGTGGCATTTGTGGCCGTCCTGCCGATGCTTACATTTGGGTTTATTTGGGTTTTTGGGGTTCCACCGAATTTAGATAGCAATCCTAATGCAGAACATCCGCATAGTAAAATTGAAATTGTAATTATTAGCAACTGTTTTTTAATGTTCATACCATCTTTTTTTATATTTAACCATTACCTGATAACAAAATGTGGCGCTTGGGTGGTTGTATAAATCTCCAAAAGGTTGCCAGCCATCATTAACCGAGTCATTTACAGCGAAAGCAAATTCACCTAAATCCTGACTGCTTATATTAGTTACTATTTTATACTCTACAATTTTTCTATTCATCATCTTTCATCCTAACATTAGAAGTCACGAATGATTTTTTTTCAACTTTAGCCATGTCTAATGATTTTTTAATTTCCCCACAACACCTAACAAGACAGTTAAGCACATCTAATTCTGAATATTCTTTTATTTTATCTTTCATTTTACAATCCACTTAATATGCTTTGGATTAACTATAGGTTTATCAGAATCTGGCAATGACTTTTCTTGCGGCAATGGATTTTTAGAGTCATTTATAATATCCAATAATTGTTGAACTTTATTAGAAATTAAATCTAAATAATCAACAAGTAAATCCTTGTCTTCATACATAACCATAGTTTGATAATAAAAATTTTTGTTATTTTCAAACTGTAAACCACCGAGAGGTTGCCAACCGGTATAAATTAAATCATTAATTTGAATTACTAATGATTTAAACGAACCCTCATCTTCATTGGTTAATACTGAATAATATTTAATTTTTTTGTTCATTTTATTTCCTCATATAATTTTTCAAAAACATGTGGCTTACAAACATAATAATCTCCTATTCCCACTATAAGATAATCTCCAATATTAGCAAAAAACTCATCTTCACCAGGATCTCTTATATAAAATTTCTTATCATCACTAGAATACCGAACAACAATTTTATCATTAACATTAAACGGTCTTATTTTTTCAAAAATACCTACATCATCTGCAATTTTTTGTGATAGAAGAATTGCTTTTGTTGATATAGGGATTCTTTTGTATTTTTTAAACATAATTTTTTCTCTCTATTTAATTATTAACTCAAAATGAGCCATATCTTGCCAGTTATCACTCAAATCATTATTTTGGTTCCAGTCACCACCCCACAATAATTCTAGTGACATTTGGCCGCTCTCATACAATTGTTTTCCAATCATCATGGCACCTCCGGCAAAATAACACATTTCTAACTTCTCAGTCTCTGTATTGCCAAACATAGCTTTGCCGCGTAAATAAGGCACCAAATGAATGGCCATGCTGGGAATTTTATTGTGCTTGGAGTGTGGATACTGAAGCTTTGAAAATCCGTCCCTATAGGCCTTATCCTGTCTCGTTCTATTTCTGAATCCGTCGAGAGCAGAACAATCCCAACGTTTAATAACTTCATACGACCAGATAACTAAATTATGATTGCATGTTTCTATTACTTTTTTGGATTTTTCAGCGTATGTGTACATTATTTAAATTGCTCCAATCTTTTATTAAATTCCACTTCTAAAGGATAAGAGTCATCTAACATTTCTGCCATTATTGCTAAATATAATACCGAGGTATCGATTGTTTCAATGTCTCTTGGATTTACAATATAGTCAAAAGTTTTTGATTTTTTTATGTCCTTTAATAACATACTTAATGTGTTCGAATTATCTTGTATATCATTTGCGCTATTATAGTTATCTCTATCTACCATTCTTCACCTCACTATCTTTTCAATCAAACCGCTTATCAGTAAAAGCATTAAAAATATTACTATGTAAATTAAAAATATGAAGAATCCTGACATTCCTTGTCCTCCTTTTCTTCTGCAATCACGTTTTTAATAACATTATGAAGATGTCGTAAAGCTGATCGTAAATAACATTCAGAAGAAGTTACGGCTATAAACCATAGCCCCTTATCTTCAGCTTGTTGATTTACAAGTTTTTCTATTCTACTGTCCATTTTTAGCACCTATTATTTTCTTTTCACTACTGATTAACTTATCAAGCTCAAGGTTTGCAACCTTGATCATTTTGGGCGGCAACTTGCTAATATTTTTATTGTTTACTATCTTAGGAATGACATACATCAT
>SDBT01003683.1_pt1 | contig 26357 bp, 30 predicted proteins | sample 2277101 | NCBI WGS metagenome assembly SDBT01 (sample SAMN10404973, study PRJNA504765) | marine sediment metagenome | isolation source: marine sediment core GS10_PC15, 103 cmbsf | place: Arctic Ocean: Southern Knipovich Ridge | collected 2010 | reverse complement strand
GGCTCGCCGTCGCCGCCCACAACCGATTGCCAGAAAACGAACCACAGCATGATGCCTGCGTACGCCGGAGCGGTGTTCTTGAACCACGCCCCGCGGCTCTCCTGCGGAACGGGCTGAGCTTGTGCAACATAATCCGGTAATTCTGATGCCATGGTCGTTCTCCTAAAACGGGGTCTCGATCACCAGCCCCTGGGCTACTATTGAGCTTGTTTCCATATCAAAGGAATAAACACCGTTGGACTGAATCATGATAGGATCGGTTAGTTGGAAGCTTTGCCTATTCGAGTCAATGTCCGGGTGTGTGTCAAATAAATTCCCGATGCGCTGTTGGCTGGAGGATTCAATCAGGGGAGCAGACGGGGGCAAACCAACAACTGCACGGTGGGGCGACGGATGAGGCCGGCTAAGAATGTGAAAGTTTTTTTTCCGCGGGAGGGGTGGCGCAAGTCGTTGTGAGGCACATGGTTCCGAAGGCCGGGAGGGAGACGCCGGAGCGAGGGGCGCGAAAATTGCGATTTTGACCCCAAAGGGGGTGTGAAAACTACACGTCATACGGAGGGGAACCATTATCGATTGCCGATTTCCGACTTGTCCGCCGTAGCCTTGGCGGAGGCGGATTGCCGACCTGCCTATCCCCAGGGGACAGGTTTTCGATTGGAGCGGCAAGGCGCGTCGAGCGACTCGCTGCTTCGCAGAACAGCATTGACGGTTTTCAATTCAACGGCGGCCCGCGGGCCTGCCGCCGCCCGGCCTTGGGGTCTTTGGACAAACCCGCGGCACTCTTGGATCATGAACAAGAATTCCACAGCTTTCAAGCAACGACAGAAGCTTGCCTCCGCTCGTCTGACGGCCAAACAGGCCCAGTGCCTGGCACTGTACTGCTACGACGGCCTGAGCGAGAGACAGATCGCGCGTCGCCTTGGCATGCGCCAGCAGGCAGTGAGCCGCCGCATCCTTGCGGCCCGCCGGCGTCTGGCCAAGGCCGGCCTGCGAGCGGAGCCGGTTCACATTGAGTTCCAGGGCGTCCTGCAGCCGATGGCCCCATACGGGATCGACAGCCTCGGCCCGCGGGACATCAAGGCCGTGTGGTAGGTCGCTGCCTGTTGGAGATGTGAAATCCGATATCCGTTTCTCCGCGTGCCCGGCCCGCGGCGGATGTCCGCCATGGTTGAGTTCACCTGCCTGCCGAAGGATTTGAAAGAATTCTTTCCGAAGCGCGGGGTTGCAGGTTCCTGCAAGATAAGGTGTTGCGATGTGGCCCGGAAGGGGCGTCAAAGGAGTCGCCTCCGGGAAAGTGTGTTCGTGTCCGGGTGTCACGGATTTTGCGATTTCGCCCTGTGGTGATAAAGGACTTATGAGCGTGGTTTGGCGTTACTGGAGCAATTAGACCTGTTTGAGAAATCGAGGCTAGAAACGTGACGGAGGCGCTTACAAACAGGCACCCTCAGAGCGATTCAGCCCTCAAGAACAGGCATTCTGTGATGGGCCAACACAAAAAGGCATCTCGGACAGATTGCCCTGGCAAGTACCATCAAATGCGTGACATCAGATTGCCCAGATTGACAGGTAGCGCGGGGGCGACCCCCTACCCCCCTCCTACTTTTGGCTCACATCAGCTTCAGTCCGCTCCCCCACCTAAGTCGGGCTTCCTATATTCACAATGCGCGCAGCTTGTCGGATAATCCCAAGGGGGGATTATCATGGCAGGCGCACAGGCGTTTCTTGTCGCAACCGGTATCACAGAAAGTTTACACCGACGCCCTGACAGGAGAGCGCCCGCAAGCCAGGGAGAGAAGCCCGGGAAGCATTGAGCCCCCAGAATGTAAGGTAGTTGTACGGAGCCCCCGCATAACCCTTGACGCATAGGGGTGTTGCGGGTCGGGATCGGATTCTTGAGGGCCGTATATGGCCGCAGATGTGGAAAAAAATGCCAAATATATTCATTTTTTGTGGAAGTAACGGCCATATATGGCCTATAATATATATGGAAGGCGAGGTAGCTATGACACAGGTACGGGACATTCTGAGGGAGTTGGCCCAGCGCAGGGTTGACTTGCACATGCCAATCGGGGTGCTTGCTAGGCGTGCAGGAGTCTCTGTTCGCACCGCTAGGCGTATTTTAGATGGAAGTGCCCACGTGGCATTCGCCTCGGTCCTAGCCGTCGCTGACGCCTTGGGTATGCGCGATTTGAGTCACGGCATGAGAACAGACGCTATGCGCCAAGAGCAAGCTAGGGAGAAGGCTAGGGAGTTAGTCAGCGATCTCCAGGGAACCTCGGCTCTTGAGGGCCAGGCTGTTGGTAAGAGTGCTGAAAGGGACATGATTGCCAGAACAGTAACCGAGTTGCTGAGTGGGGCTCCGGTAGCACTATGGGCGTAGTGATGGGTGACGAGTGGCCGACGATCTCCGATGAAAACACCCCTCGACCTGTCTCAGATACTGCCAAGAGTGCGCGCTGCTGTGCGGAACCGCCAGGAACTCAATGTTCTCGAAGAAGAGAATGTCCGTTACGCCCTCGTCAAGTACTTGGCCAGCAGGCCCTCGAAGGCAAAGGCCCCCTTCACGTTTGAATGGGTTTGTAAACTCCACGGAGAGATGTTTGGGACCATACTGGTGGGCGCCGGCAAGGTCCGGACGGTTGATGTTAAACCGGGGCTGCCGCCTGAGCAGGTTGGCCCGAGCCTGATGCATCTGGTGGCTGACCTGTCTGCCTGGGACCTTAACAACACGCCTATCATCGAACAGGGGATGATGCTCCATCACCGAGCCACCTACATTCACCCGTTTACGAATGGTAATGGGCGCTGGGCGAGGATGCTGGCCAACATTTGGCTGATGCAGCATGACGCACCGCGCGTGAGGTGGCCGGGACGTAGACTCGTTGGCACAGAGAGTTCCGTGCGCAAGGAGTATATTGCCGCACTAAAGCGCGCCGACAACTGCGAGTATGATGATCTATTAGAGCTTCATCATCGCTACTCTAGCAGTTAGTTAGATTGAGTCCTGTGAGGGCGCTCCTCAGCGCCCTCTGGCTCGGGCACATTGGCTCGCTTACCCCGGCGGCCTACACCTACTGCGCGGGCGAAGGGAAGCGTTAGACTTATGGTAGGAAAAGCGCCTGAACCCAACCCAGTGGACCTTGTAGTTCTTGGCGCGGGCGCCAGCTTTGGCTCTGATACTGCCAATACGCCTCCTCTTGGGCCGGACTTATTCCGTGCCTTGCAGGTGTTCTCGCCCACAACCTGGGGGGCGCTGGATAGCTCTTGGTCAGCCATATTCCAGGAGGATTTCGAGAAAGGCATGGTTGCTCTGATAAACGCTGGGATCTTCGTCGCCCCATTGCAGTGGCACATGGCGGCGTACTTCTTCACCCAATTCCGCGTCAGAGAGGGAAATCTGTACGTTCGCTTACTGAAGGCCCTGCGCCCGCGTCATGCTGAATTTGCTGTGGTAACGATTAACTACGACCCCATGTTGTTCCAGGCTGCCCGCCTAGCACGCATCACGTGCAATATCGGTGGCTGTGAACCCGAGCCTTCTACTATTTGCGTTTGCCTTCCACACGGGAATTGCGTGCTCTATTGTAAGTCCATTCGGGCCGGCAAGTCTATAAAGTTCAGTTACGGAATATCGACTGGCGGCCAGATAGCCCCCTTCCGGGATATTGCACACTTCTACGAAGAGATGCTCACCAACAGCTTCCCGCCGGTCATGTCGTATTACGAGCCGAGAAAGTTCACCGCCAGCTGCGGCAACTTCATTAAGCTTGAGCGGAAGAGATTCCAAGACCTGGTTTCCCGAGCACATCGAATCGCCATGATAGGCCTGAGGGTGCATGAGACAGACGATCACATTTGGGGACCTTTGTCCGCAACTGGCGCACCGATACTCTATGTCGCAGGCAGTTCCGGTAAGCGCGAGTACGAGCAATGGTGTGGAAAGATGGGTCGGTCTCAGGACACAGCATTACCCAAGTATTTTCAGGATGGCTTCCATGATGTCTTGTCGTTCTTTAACCTATAGTCCGCGTTATCAGTGAACCCATGGGGATGAAAAATGGTCCCGACCTAATAGGGGCAATGCCGGGGCCGTGGCGTGACTGGCAATGCATGACCAAGCCGAGAACATCATACTCTGTGCAGGATTGCCGAAGCAAGGCCACTGTGCTATCGTGTCGGACAAGTGGAAGTGGAGAGCACGCCTATGACGGAAGTTCTCCTCGCCAATCGCAAGGCGGCGGTGCTGGCGCCGTCACAATTGGCGTGCTTGTCGAAACTACCGACCGTGAATCTGACGGCCGGCTGCGCGCACGAGTGCGTCTACTGCTACGCGCGGAACTACAGCCAGAATCCCGGCCGGGGCCGGATCACGCTGTATGCCAACACACTGGAGAAGCTGCAATGGGAGCTTCCGCGCAAGCGCAAGCGGCCGCGGGTCGTCTACTTCAGCCCATCTTGCGACGCGTTCCAGCCGGTCCCGGAGGTGCTGGAGCTGGCGTATGACGTCTTTGAGTTCCTGCTGGAGCGGGGAATCGGTGTGGCGTTTCTGAGCAAGGGCCGAATCCCTGAGCGCCACATGGCGCTTCTGAAGGCGCACGCGTCGAACATTCACGCCGGGATCGGCCTGACCACGCTGAACGAACGCGTCTGGGAAGCCTTCGAGCCGCGCACGGCGGCGCCGGACGTCCGTCTTGCGCAGATCGACGGCCTCGTTCAGGCTGGGATCGACACGCAGGTTCGGCTCGATCCGATCTTGCCCGGAGTGACCGACGACGAGCAAACGCTCAGTGAGCTGTTCGCTTTGTTGGGGCCGCTCGGCGTCGGGGACGTCGCGATCAGCACAGCCTTCACCCGGCCGGCCATTGTCCGGGCTGTTCGCCGCTACGTCCGCGAAAGGGACTGGGCAGAGGCCTTCCTCGGTCACTACAGTTCGGGTGTGGAGATGATCATGCAGGGCGCCGGGACGTCCGTCGTCATGCCCCCGGCGGCGACGCGTAGAGCGATCTACGGGCGCGTCGCGCGGGTCGCAGCTCGTTACGGCGTTCCCGTGCGTGTTTGCGCGTGCAAGAACGCCGACCTGGCCGTCGGCTCGTGCCACATCGCGGGAGACTGGAGTGACAGGCCGCACGGCGCGAAGCAACGCCTCTTGTTCGAATGACGCGGGCGCGACACAGAAGCACAGCGCGGGCTTCGCCCGCAACCCAATGCTTAGTGACCAATGACCAATGATCATCCGGCTTCGTCCTCCGGACTACGCCGTGACAAGTCGCCGCGACAAGATGACCAATGACGGATGTCCATTGCGGAAAGCGGAAAGCGGGATCCCTAACCACTGACTAATGACCAATGACTGTTTAAGCCTGCGAATGCAAAAGCGGGCATGGTTCAAACCACGGTAACAGAGATTTCGTGTGCAGCCAAGCTGCACAGCCTACTGGGTTATCTGTCCGAAGATGCCGGGGGTGCTTGGCGGCGGGAGGGTGACGAATGCACCTTAAACTCCCCCGATTTCTGTCTAGACATTGGGGAGCAGCTCAGGGTGTGCGGCGCCGATTCTCACACAAGTAGAGCGAGAACCCCTCCGAGGAAGAAACGCCCAAGAATTTGAAAAAAATTTTTCGGCGGGGACGGGGCGCGCAAGTGGCTAGCGATTGACGATTTACGATTGCCGATTGTCGATTGAACAGCGCGGCGGGCGCGAAAATCGCGATTTTGACCCCAAAGGGGGTGTGAAAACTACACGTTATACGGAGGGGAAGCATTAACGAATTCCAATTTCCAATTTTCAATTGTCAATTGAACGGCAACGACGATCAATTGCGGAAAGCGGAAAGCGGGACCGTTAACCTAACCACTGGCCACTAACCACTAATCCCTGGTCTCTAACCTCTTACCCCCAACCCCCAGTACCTGATGCCAAAGAAGAAAGAATACGACGACGAACTGCTGGTCAGGCTCATCGCCGAAGGCAGACTCACCTTCCGCCAGATCGCCGAGCGGGTCGGGCTCAGCAAGACAATGGTCCGCAAGATCGCCCGAGGCCTTTCGCGGAGGGATCTCCAGCCGAAGATTCGCGCTGCGTGGCATGCCCTGCCTTGCGGGGACCGCCCCCCGCAGCCGTGGGTTCCGCGCCAACGGAGGCTGCGATCCGGCGAAAGATGCCGCCTGCAGCCCCTGTGCAGGAAACAGAAGGATTACGATGACGACCTGCTGGTCAGCCTGATCGGGCGGAGCCGGTTGACCTACCGGGAGATAGGCAGGCGTGTGGGTATCAGCAGTCAGATGGTCTCTGAGATCGCTCGTGGCCGTGCCCGGCCGGATCTGCAGTTGCGGATCGACGCGGCGGTGCGCGAGCACGTGAACGAGGCACGGCGGAAGGCTGCCCGCGCGGCGCGTAACCAGGTTCATGATATACCGCCCGGGCCGAGACGCCGGGCCAAGGAGTACGACGACGATCTGCTTGTGCGGCTGCTCGCGGCGGGGGAGCTGACACACACGCAGATAGCGCGGCGCGTGGGAATCTCCAGCAACATGGTCTGGCGCATCGCCTCCGGTCGGTCGCGCCCCGAGCTTCAGGAGCGGATAGCGGAGCTTACGCGGCTGTATCGCACGGCGGCCCGGCGCCTCGCGGCCAAGTGGCTCAGGGCACTGCTGAGCAAGCACATCAAGAACGGCATGCAGGGCAGCGGCGAGACCGCCCGCAAGTGCCGAGAGTTCACGATAAACAAGTTCCTGGACGACCAGGTCGAGGAATGCACCGCCAAGTTGGATCAGGGCCCGCGCGGCCTGGCGGACCTGCCCGAGCCGCTGAAGACCGAGGTCATCAAGGCCCTCGGCGGGCCGGAGGATTAGCTTCCCGTGGCCAGGCGTCCGAAAGACAAGCGCGACCTGTGGCTTCTTATCTGGGAGCACTTTGGCCTTGCTCTGCCGGCCAAGAAGTTCACTCGCGGGCATTCCAGCCCGTTCGACTTCCTGGCCGATGCGTTCCTTCACCCGTCGAGGGACGTGGCCGCATGGGCCAACCGCTCGGGGATAAAGACGCTGGGTGCATCGATCCTGGCGGCTCTGGAGTTTGCGTTCACCGACAACCTTCGCGCGCGGGTGCTGGCCGGCAGCGAGGACCAGGCCGGCAACCTTTATGAGTACTGGTGTCGCTGGGCCCACGGGCCGCTGCTGCAAGACAGGATTCAGGGCCGGGTGGGCAAGCGGTTGACGAAGGTGGCCGGCGGGTCGCTCGAAATACTAACCGCCAGCCAGAAGCGAGTCCGCGGGCCGAAGGTCCAGAGGCTCTTTCGCGATGAGATAGACGAGACCGACCCGGAAATACTGGCTGCCTCCGTCGGGATGCTTGCCGGGACCGACGAGGCGCCGGGCCGGATCGTCGACACGTCCACGTGGCATCGGGCGGGCGGGTCGATGGCCCGTCTCGTCGCCGGGGCTCAACAGAGCGGAATAGCCCTGCACAAGTGGAACCTGTGGGAATCTCTGGAGACCTGCGGCGTCGAGCGGCACCAGGATGGCAAGGGCTGCGATGCCTGCGCCCTGGAGCCCGTCTGCCGGGCAAAGGCCGCCGAGTATCACGAGAACCCCATGGCCAGGGTCGGGATTGCGGCCGAGTGTTGCGGCCTGTTCAGGATTGACGACGCTATAAAAAACTTCCGCCGGTGGTCCAAGGCCAGATGGGAGGCCGAGGCCGAGTGCAGGCGGCCGACGCCGCAAGGCCTTGTGTATCCGGAGTTCGACGAGGTCATCCACCGCTGCGAGAATCCGCCGGCGGAGCTGAAGGTCTACCGGTCCATCGACTGGGGCTGCGGCGTTTTCGTGTGCCTCTGGATCGGCCAGGACAGAGACGGCCTGAGCTACCTGCTGGACACGTACAGGGCGGAAGATGGAACGCTGCGCGGACATGCCGATTGGATTCTGGCCCATCGACTTAGTGTGGTGGAGGCCACCTACTGCGACCCGGCCGGGCGCAATCGAAACGACCAGACGGGACGAAGCAACGTCGAGCAGTTCCGCTCCTGGGGAATACCATGCAGTTATAGTCTCAGCGGGGAATTGCGTGATGTACACAACGGGATCCAACTGGTACGCGGAATGCTGAGGCCGGCATGCGGCCAGCCGCGATTCTATTACGTGCCGAATGAGAATAACCGGGCGTTTGTCCGGGCGATGCAGGCGTACCACAACCGGAAGGTGAACGGCATCTGGATAGACGATCCGCAGGACCCTCAGGAGTACGAGCATATTCCCGATACCTTGCGGTACTACGTCGTCAATCGGCAGAAGCGCGACCGGATACAGGTTGTGCCGCTGGCCGTCAGTTGAGGCGGAGGAATTATCAGCCCGTTAGCAGCCACTGACTGGTGGCCTGCAACCACTACACGAGAGTGCAAATGACAGATTCAGCACCACAGCCGACTGATTTCGATCCGACACAGGTTAACCCGATCTACCAGGAGTTGCTGGGGTCATGGCAGCTTAACCGCGACATGGCCGAGATGCCGCTGCACGTGCTGCGCGGCGGCGATTACCTGGACAGGTTCGGCGGCGGGGACTCTACCAGTCCCGTCGAGAGCGCCCCGCAGTATTCGTGGCGGAAGAACGCGGCTATCGCGATAGACCACTGCGCGGACCTGATAAACCTGCGAGCGGACAACATATTCCGCACGCCGCCCGTGCGAAGCTACGACGAATCGCCGTACAGGGACTTCCTGGATGAGTTCCTGTCCAACGTGGACGGCGGGGGAACCAGCATGGACGAGCTTCTGCGCCGGTCCATCCGCCTGCACTACATCAACGGTGTTGACTTTGTCGTGGACAAGCAGGGCGGGGCAGGTGACACCCAGCCGATGACACTCGCCCAGGAGCGGCAGCTCGGCCTGCTGCCGTGCGTTCACGTGTTTACGGCTTTGGAACGGCTGGATTGGGCTGTCGACCACGCTGGGCGGTACAAGTGGGCAAGGTACAGCCTGGGCAGCGTTCCGGCGGCGGACGAGACCGAGGACTCCCCCGAGGCCACGCGGTATCTGACGATCACGCCGGACCAGTGGCGGCTTTACGAGGTAAACGAAGACGGCGAGATCCCCACGACGGTGCGCACGGGGCCGATCTCGCTGGGCGCTTGCCCGATCGTGACCTTCTACTTCAAGGAAAGCGCCCGCAGCGACCACCCCAAGGTGCCTCTGTCGCTGCTTACGCGGACAGCCCCCATAGCGCGGTATCTGCTGAATCTGATCTCGCAGATCCAGATAGACATCTACCGGAATATTGGGTTCCTGGTGGCCACGGGTGTCTCCGCGGATCAGGTGCCGAACCAGATCACCCCGATGGGCTGCTGGACGCTGCCGGAGGGCGCGGAGCTGAAAGATGTGGCCGGCGAGGTATCGCACATCGAGATGAAGGTGCGATTCGCGCAGATGTTGATGGAGGCAATCCTTCGGATCGGGAGGCTGACGGGCTCGACGGGCGATCTGAAAAGCCGCGCCGCCTCTGGCGTGCAGGTGGCGGTGGAGCGAACGGACCTGGACAACGAGATGCGAATGACGGCGGTGCAGGCCGAGCAGGTGGAACGACAGATCGTGCGCCTTGCGGTCAGCCGTTACAAGGGGCGGCTGATCGGGCACGATGAGATCGGCTACAGCGTGGAGTACAACAAGAAGTACGTGCTGACGCCGGTGGGGGAGCTGGTGGAACAGGCGAGGCAGTTCGTGTCGATGGGTGTGCACGGTCAGGTTCCGACGCTTCTGAAGGTGCAGCTGCGCAAGATTCTGGATGCGCTGACCAAGGAGGACGACCGGGCGTACCGTGCGGCGATCAAGGAGATAGAGGCGGCGGTCTTCTCGCCCGCGCAAGGGGGATGAGCAATCGCGTGCAAGTATTGCCGGCCAACGCCTAGCAGTTCGACTCACCCGGCGTTGGGTCTTTTCGGTAGAGCGGCCCTGACGGGCTGCAGCAACGGCCAGACCGGCCAAAGGAGCAACAGATGCTTTCGATGAATCGCGTGGTCTTTTGGGATTTGGAGCACTTTCGGGACTTTGATCGTGTGATCGCCTGGGCCCTTCCGCGCGGGCGATGGGTTACGGAGGCCGACGGCGGAGACGGCCCGGCCGGTGGCGGCGGCGAGGGCCAGGGGGCCGATGATGAGCCCGCCGATGGCGGGCCGACGCCCGACGAGATGCTTGCGGGCCTCGAAGAAGAGAACCGCCGGCTGCTGGACAAGATCGAGGGGCTTTCGTTGGTGCAGGAGGAGGCCCGGACTGCCGACCAGCGCCTTGAAGACGCGGAGGAGGCCAACGGGCAGTTGCAAAAGCGCTACGGCCAACTTGCCCTGGCGGAGGCCGTGCGGCAGGCCGCCGACAACCTCGGCATCCCGGCGGAAGTGGCAGCCATCTACTCGCACAGGTTCAACTGCACCGCCGATGCGGACGGGACCGTGCACATCGAGCCGAACCCGACGGAATTTCTGGTGGCGGAGCTGAAGAACGATCCGCTGCTTCAGCAGTCTGTCTCGCGTGGGCGGCAGGTTCGGCAGGCGGCGGCCGTGACCAGCGGCGCGCAGGCCGTGGATGATGCCGACCCGGTCGAGGTGATGACCGTATTGGATCGCGACCCGTCGAAGAAGGCGCGTTTCATCGCGCGCCACGGGATGGAGTCGTACGTGGACCTGGCGGCGCGGGCCAGGCGCAAGGGATACCGGGGCTAGCATGGTTGATTCGCCTTTGGAAGACCCTGGCCGCCGCGACGCGGCATGCGCCGTTGCGGATGAAAGCGCGCGGGATTGGCGGGCGGACTACCTTCGCGAGGTGGCCCAGTCGCGCAAGTATCGCCAGCGCTCGCAAAAAGCCGAGACCGAGCTTGCCGAACTCGGCGAGCGGGCGCTTTCCCCCCAGCAGCATGAGGAATATCAGCGGCTCCGGCAGGCGGCGGGCGAGATAGTCGACAAAGACGCCCGTATCGAGGCGCTCGAAGGCATGGTGCGGCGCGTTGTCGGGGCGAACGAGCTGGGCAAGGCGCTTGTGGTGTGCGGTGTCGGAGCTTCATCCGGCGGCAGCAGGGCGCTGGCCCATGCGGCGCGGCTGCTTGAGGATCGAGTTGACGTGGACCTTTCCGGCCAGAGTCCCGTGGTAAGGGTTCTGGACGAATCGGGCCGGCCGATGTGCCGCGGCAGCGAAGCGGACGAGGAGCCCCGTGAGCCGATCTCCCTGGAGGAGTTCGTGGCTCACTGGCTGACCGAAGAGGGGGCGCACTTCCTGCCGGCCTCCGGCGACACGGGCAGCGGGGCGTACAAGGGATCGGCGGCCGCAGCCGGCGTGTCGATCGAGGATCTGGACAGGGACCCAGGACGCAAGGCCCAGTTTATCGCGACGTACGGGCCACAGGCCTACGTGCAGTTGGCACGGAGGAAACGCAAGTAATCCTGTTTTTGGCTTATTACGCATTCGAAAGGATAGAACATGACTGCTGAATATGGCGCACCATCCGACATGGTGTACAAGGATACGCTCCGGGCTGAGGAGTATCGGCGGACGGTGGAGAAGCTGGACATCTTCAACGTGGCGGCCGGCGGGGCAATCGTGCTGGAAAGCGACCCGGCCAGGCAGATGGCCCAGGGCGGCGACTTTATGGAGACCGCACGCTGGAAGCCGATCGACAGCCTGGTGGCCCGGCGCGACAACGACAACCCGGGCAACGACGTGAACATCAAGAAGCTGGAGATGACCGGTGGCAAGCTCGTCAACCAGACCAAGGGCTGCGGGCCCGTCTCCGTCACCGACATTCAGGCGAGAAAGGCCGGGCGCGAGTTCGACATGAACTCGGCGATGGTCAATCTCGGCCAGCAGTTTGCGGATAACAAGATTCTCACTATCCGCAACAACATCATCGCGGCTGCGGTTGCAGCGGTCGATAGCGCCGACACGCCCACCGCGGACGTCCACATTCTGGACGTTGCACGGGGCCAGGCCTCGGGTGCCAAGGTGACGGCCACGATGAGCTACATCAACCTGCTGCTGGCGAAGATGGGCGACGGCCGGGAGGACATCGTGACGTTTGCGATGCCTTCGGCGGTGTTCGCGGACCTGGTCGGTGATTCGATTTCGAACTACAAGTTCGACCGGGTTGCCGGCGTGGCGATCTACCAGGACGTGGTTCAGGCATTCGGACGGACGGTGCTGGTTGTGGATGCGCCGTCGCTGACTGAGACGCTGACCAGCGGCTATCACGCGGAGTACACGGTGCTCGGCCTGGGCCTGGGCGCGCTGACGGGCCGGATCATCTACGATCAGGGGATCGAGATCCAGCGCGACATCCTGAAAGAGTCGAGCATGACCTACGTGCGCGAGGACTTCGACGTGGAGTACGAGGTCTACGGCATGAAGTGGAACAGCGCGACCGCGAACCCGACCGACGCGCAGCTCGCGACGGCAAGCAACTGGGATGAGGAGTACGACGATCACAGGCAGTTCAAGATCGTCAAGGGCATCTTCAACGCGACGGTGTAATGCGGCGAAGTGCACCAACAGGCCGGCGGGCGGTGATTGTGGGCAACGGTTCATCTGTTGACCGGTTGCCGTCCGCCGCCTGGAGGGCATTCCAGGCCGACGGGGAATGCATCATCGTCGGCACGAACCGGGCGCTGTGCTTCGAGGCCCTGCGCGACGTTCGCCCGGACGCGATGGTGATCCGGGACAGGTGCCGCAATCTCTGGTATCCGCAGGATTGGGGTATCCGGTACGAGCAGGAACTGTGGAATCCTGCCGGGTGCTGGAAGGTGGGCAAGGACAGGACCGTGAACTGTGACGAGTTTGTGCGGTTCGAGCCCGCCTGGCAGGATGTGCGCGTGCTGGATGAAAACCGCGAAGCCGCCGTGCTCTTGCAGAATTCGGTTGTGCTTATGGCTGCGAACTGGGCGTGGCTCCGGGGCGTGCGTGAGCTCTTGCTGGTCGGTGTGGACTACTGCGGCAGGCACGCACGGATGATCCCGCCTTACTGCGACGCTGCCATGAGCTGGCAGGGGCATTACGACAGGCCCGTAGCAGAAAGCGTCGAGCGCGAGTTTGCTTCGGCCGTCGCATCCGTTGAATCGCTCGGCGGGACAGTGGTGAATATTTCCGAGAGCACGAAACTCAAGGCTGTACCCAAGGTAACATGGAAAGACGCATTTGCATCATAGCATCAGGCCGTCAGTGGCGCGACCGCGGCCGCGTGACCGGTTTTCCGCACCGCCACCTTTTCGAGGGTCTCAAGAGAATCGGCCGTGAGCCGTTAGTCGTCACAGGTGGCCAATGGCCGCTGCTGACGGAGCCCGTCGAAACGGTGTTCCTGTGGAACGCCGCGAAGGGCCGCTCCGGCGAATACGCCCGGCGGTTCAGGGGGCAGGGCGCGGTTGTCTTCGTCATGGAGCACGGTTGGTTTGACCGGCGAAGACACGTTCAGATAGATCACAAGAGCTTCGCCCATGCGGCCTCGTGGGCGACTCGGGAGCATTTTGACTCACCCGCCCCGGACGAGGGTCGGATGCGTTTTCGTCGTGCGTTCGGCCGGCTGCCCAAGCCGCTGAAGTCGGCAAAGACGCGGAGAGGCTACATTCTCGTGTTGCTTCAGGTGCCGGGTGACTCGCAGTTGCGAGATTCCGAAATAGATTCACCGGATCCCCTTGTGCGTGCGGTTGAGGCCGCCGCTCGGGTGGGCTGCGACATACGTGTCCGCCCGCACCCGCTGCACGACTGGACCCCCACGGGGCCCAGGGCCTGCGAGGCCAACGGCCGGACCCCGACGATGGGCGGGCCGCTGAGAGAGGCCGTCGAGGGCGCGGCTTTCTGCGTGACGATCAACAGCACGGCGGGCATTGAGGCGCTTGCGCTGGGATGCCCGGTGCTGTGTCTTGGCCCGGCCCTGTACGCAACGGCCGGCGTCACGCTGCAAACGAGCCTTGCCGATATGCCTGCCGCCATGGCGAAGATGGCAGCGGGCTGGCGGCCGACCACGAAGGCTGTGCACAACTTCCTGTACCACCTTGCCTGCAGGCAGTGGACATTCGACGAGATAGCCGGGGGTACTGTCCTGGGTGGCTTGCTGGGGACAGTTCAAGATTAACGGCGGATCAAGCGGCCGGTCGGTCGCTGTTATCCTGGAGCTCTACAAATGAACTTCGAGTATTGCATCGTGTATGAAGACCGCAGCGAGCTGCACACGTCGCGGTGGTCACTCAGCGGCGTGAACACCAAAGAGGGCGGGAACACAAGGAACGGCTGGTTGTGGCTCTCGTGCAGCAACAGTGGCGGCACCGTCACAGCGGCGCTTTATAAGGACGATGCCTGCGGCGAGTCCGACAAGGTGGCGACCGGCACGGCGGACGTGACGGACATTGGGACCGCCGCCGCGGTCTGTTCGTTGGCAGAGGCCAATTCCAGCGGCTTGGCCGGCGAGTTCTATCTTGAGGACTACACGGAAGATGTGGAGGCCGTCCCCGTGCTGGCCACGCTGTGCACCGATGCTGATCTCCTCGATGAATACCATAACCTTGCGGACCTGCCTGCGGATGTTTACGACTCGGCCGTGGGTATGGCAAGATTCTGTGCTGTTGCCACGCAGAAAGTGCTGCTGCTGGTCTCGCAGACGTACGCCGAGGCCCTTGGCGGCTGGGGGGCGCCGGAACATCGGTACAGAACCGTTTCGTCGCGTCTCGTTCCGGACTATCGGCGGATCGCCGCCCCGGATCAGCTCAAGGATGTGGCCGTCCACTGGGCGCTGATGCTGGCCTTCGGCAGCTGCCATGAGCGGGCGGCAGGCACGATGTATTCGCAGCTGCGCGACTACCACGACGCCAAGCGCAAGGAGGCGATTGCCGCCTGGAACCTGGCCCTGAACACGGATCCAGATTGGGACGAGGACGCCGACGCTTCCAGGTCTACCGGCGTGAGGCGCATCACTCGCTTGTAGAGGTCGCGACAAGCAGCATAGGGAACGTTAGATGACGGACATTAACGTAGCCAATAAGGACTGGGCGATTATCGGTGCGGTGGTAACGGCCCTGGAGACCGCGCAGATCAGCGGTGAAGCGGTGTTCCAGGACGTGACAGTTGCCACCAGCAGCGGACAGGCCGCGGAGTGTCAGCTTATCGGCCCGACACCCAAGGCAATCGTCCGCTACGTATCAACGGTGGAGAATGTCTCGCCCGAGGACGTTCGCGGATGTCGTGTTGCCCTTGAGCTGCTGATTTGCACGAAGATCACCGGCGGGGTTGACGAATCGGGCCGCGCCGAGGAGATACTTCGCCTGACCAACGCGGCGCGGAACGCCGTCGAGGCCAGCCCGCCCACCGATGCCTCCGCCTGGGCCGGCAGCGGCTACCAGCACGATGCCATTCGTTGGGGCGAGGCTGAGATTGATACCACCGAGAGCATGCCCTGGGCCATCTGCCGCCTGCCGGTAGAGATCGGCTTCGTGCTTGAGGCAGGGATCGCACACTAGGAATTGACTCGTGGCCATTGCCTACCAAGTATTTGAGAACGTTTCGAACGTTGCGCTCGGCGCTGCGGCCGTGCATGGCGTTGAGTCCGTTAAGCTCACCAGGAAGCGCCCGGAGATCCGCGCCTCCGGCGACGGCGAGCTTTACGATTCTGTCGCGGCTGGCGGCCCGTGCAGTGTCTCGGGCACGATCAACACTCTGGACCCGGTTTCTGCGGCGGCGTTGGACGGGCAGGCGGGGACCCTGTCGTTCGTCTGGGAAGCCGCCGGCACCGGGACGGACAAGACCGTTACGATCAGCAATGTTAACGTAACCGGTGTGGACATCGATGTGGGCCGGCGCGGAAAGTCGTCGGCCACTGTCCACTTTGGCGCTGCCAGTACCGACGGCGTCACAGATCCTGTTGCCATCACATAAGCCCCAGAGACCCGGTACCCGACTATGTCCATTCCAACCTTTGATTCAATTGCGTTGTGCTCCTCCGCCGCCCGTGACGAGCCGGGCCCGATCGACGTACGAGCCCAGCTCGAGGCCTTGCCCGGTGCAGATGGCCAGTTCGTGCAGTGCCATGGAAGCGGCGGCAGAGACATCCGCGTAACCGGCATGCTTGAACGTTCGGACGATACGCCGGCTGAAAGCAACCAGGCGCTGAAGGCCGCAATGCGCGCGCGTCAGGGCCTGGCCGACGGCGCTACGGTCGCAACCTATGTAGGCACGGACGGTAGCAGCTACAGCTTCTGCATACTGACCGCCTACCGTGCAGCGGGACCCGTGCAGGTACGCAAGAATGCCACAGGCTACACGGCGATGGTGGCAATAGAGGCTGTCATACGCCACCTGACACCATGAGCTACACGACTTCGGGCATATCGTATCTCGGCGCTGAGACCTTCGATGGCGGGCGGATTGAGCGTTACAGCACCACGCACGCCGATAAGGTTATTCAGCTTTACATTTCGGGGGATCTGTACGGGTGGGCGGAGCCGGATCAGGGGGTGGTGGAGTTTCATATTCCCGACACGGATCCGGCGGATGTCGTCTTCCCGCTGGCGGTGGACCGGGACAACTCGGACACCGATTACTGGTCCGCAGCCTTCCCTCTGGCGGCGGCGCACGGCAACAAGATCAAGATCCAAATGCCCCAGCTTATGAAGTACGGCCCGAATGACAGGTGGAAGGTCTATCGCGGCGACGCAGGGGATGCCTCGGCCACGAAGCTCATCCGCGACCAGGATTTCTTTCCCGGTGGGCGCAGATCCGGCGGCTACGGCTTGGGCAGTTACGGCTCGGGTGGCTACGGATGGGACGGGTACAACGCCAAGGGATACGGCCACAACTACGGCCATGGCGAGTACGGCTTCGATTGCGACATGCTGGAACACACCACCGAGGCCCTGCCGCCGGGTGATTACCCGGTGAAGATCATCGTTGAGGATGAGCATGGCAACGAATCCACGGAAGCAACGGACATTGTGACGCTCGATACCTACGCCCAACCGGCCTCGGCCCTGACTGTCGAATCCTATGGCCAGGGCACCGATGCCCTCGAGCTTTCGTGGGCGGAATCCCCGGACATAACCTGAGAGGTCGAATAATGGCAAACCCCACTGAATCAGCACTCGGATCATCCACAGCCGATGCCCTTAGCGGCACGACCGACCCGAACACTGGCACCATCTACAACACCATCGGCGATTCCACGTACTACACGGAGGCCTATGAGAAAGAGGCTATCTGGAATCGCATCATGTACCTGGCCAATGAACTGCGGGTGGTCAAGGACGGCGATTTGACCTTTGGGGTCTTTGCCGGCAAGTTCTTCAACGGCACCACGGAGGTGGCTTATGCGGGGTCCACAGGTAATGCGCTGACGGACGATGCGACGAACTACATCTATCTCACGGCCGACGGCACGCTGACGGCGGACACCGGTTCATTTCCGGACCCCGCCACTACGCCGCACATTCGCCTGGCCATAATTGTCACGGCTTCCGGCGGCTATGATCACATAGACATCACTGATTGCCGCGGGCAAAACATTTGGCGAACCCTTCCTGCCACACACAGAACGTCCCAGGCCGCGCAGCCGACGCCGGACCAGGGCGAACTTCGCGTCTGGCGGGATACAGACGATGACAAGACGTATCTGATCTATAACGATCCCGACGTGGGCGTACGCAAGGTGGAGATGACGTAATCGGGTTGATCGCGTTATGTCACACAGCAGAATACATCCTGTTCATGCCGGGAACGCCAGCTACGAAGGCCGTGTGCTGGCCAAGGCCCCGCTGCACTATTGGCGGCTGATAGAAGCCAATGGAACTGTTGCGAAAGACTTGGGCAGCAGTCCGTCCAACGGCAGTTACGGCAACACGCCCACGCTGAATAACACGGGCATGATAAGCCGCGACTCCGCGAAGGGAGCTTCGTTCACTCGCGGATCCAGTGAATACGTTGACGTGGGAACGCTCGGGAACCTCGGGTCGGGACTGAGTAATGGTTTTACCGCCTCCTTCTGGATCAAGATGAGCGACGCTAACAGGTGCGCTGCCTTTGGCACAGTGAACTCAACGGGCAACGACACCCTCCTACGGATATTTCTTAATGCCAGCAACGCTGCGGAGCTTGCGGGGTCATTTCATATATTGGTGCGTGACGAAGATGCTCAACAGCTAAGGGCCGACACCAACGGCGATGTTGGCATCAATGATGGGGCGCGGCATCATATTCTGGTCACAGCGAATCCGGCCGCGGACACCATCACAATGTACCTCGATGGTTCTGCAATTACCCCCAATTATAGCCAACAAGAGACACCCAGCAACTTTGCAAATTTTGACCGGAATATGTATCTGGCCGCGCAGAACAACGGCACAGTCAGTTTTCCCGCCCAAGCCGTATTCCAGGAGATGGCCTTCTGGAATTCCATACTGACACAGGCGGATGTAACTGAACTTTACCTGATAGGGAAGAACGGACCATGAGTGAGAAATTGTTGCAGCTTGCGGAAACCATCGAACAGCAAACCACGCGCAGGGCGCTGGAGATCATCGCCGCCTCCGTCCGGTCCTGCAATAGCGCGGTGACTCAGCTGAAGACCCTGGCGGCTGATCGCGGCGGCAAGGCCGCATTCCTGGCTGAGCTGGGCGACAAGGCCCAGCCCCTGCAGGATGCGTGCCTGGACCTCAAGGCCCTGATCGAGAAGCTCAGCGACCTGACCGGCGAGACTTTGGAGTAACATCATGGGTGTGCCTTTTCTTGAACAGGATACGGGCAGCGGTGCGGACATCACGTCCGAGCTTCAGATCGGCCAGTACACAGCCGGCTCTGACCGAAGTGTCGGCGCTTCGTTCCGGATCAGCAGCATGAACGGTGCGGCCGCGACGCTGACGATGAGGCTCGCCCACACGAGCTCCGGCGACACGCTGATCCGCAACTGGTACTTCTCCAAGGCCAAGCACACGGCGGCCAACACGGTCTTCGGTGATGAATTCCCGCCGGTCGCGATCAAGTCCGGCGAGAAGCTCAAGCTCTACGCTTTGTCCTCCAACTCTAACGATACTTCCGTTATCTGGGCAACGGACTGGATCACCATCGGCGCCGTTCTGTCGTCGGACGGCCTGGACAGCATCGACGTCAGCGAGCCAGCCGGCGTGGCCGCCAATTTCGCCCAGATGATGGTCCAGCTCTGGCGGCGGTTCTTCAAGAAGGCGACGCTCACATCGACGCAGTTGAAGACCTACAAGGATGACGGCTCGACAGTAGTCACGACACAGACGGTTAGTGACGACAGTGCCACGCAAACCCAGGACGCGGCATCATGAGGCTGTTCGGCAAAGTCAATTCAGCTGTTGACCGCTTTGACCGGGCCGAGTGGATCACCGGCCCGTTCGATATGGCGCTTTCACCTGTCGCACAATGCTACCGTTTGTATCGTGGTGTGGGCGGCATATCGGAAGTTGATTTCTCAACATACGTCGGCCATGTTCTCGGAGGTGATGCCAGTGAGACTTTCTTGAGCTTGGGCCATGCCGCCAACACGCGATATACGTATGTGTTGCGGCCGGTGCGCGTCAAGGCGGACAACACCTATTTGGAGACGCCGGACAATTCGTGCATAGTCGAATTCGAAACCGACGACAGCGGTGACTGGCTGGGCAACAGGCCGGGGAGCGTCGAGGTCGTGGAGGCGGAAGTTCTCAGCGGCGGGCAGGTCCGTCTGCGCTGGCGATACAGAACCCCATACTCAGGCAGCGTCCCCAGCGACTTCGGCATTTACTATGGAAGTTCACCGGGTATTGCTCCTGGCAGCCCCAATACAACGGAGAGCTACACGAAGGACGGCGGGTATTCCAAAACCCTTAGCCTGACCGGCGGGAATACCTATTACTTCGCCGTTACGGCAATGCATTCCAACGGTGTGGAATCGCACCTGTCCAACGTGATCGGCCCGTACATCGCGGATAGCACCGCCCCCGACACACCGACACTGATAACCTCAGCAACGTTCTAATGGCCACACAGCATCACTTTCAGCCTTCCGACCGCGGCGCGGCGTTCCACTCTCCGGCGCTGCGCATCTATCGTTCCAGGGTCTCCACGGTCGAACGCAGCGGCGACCCGAGGGCCCAGGAGTACACAACCCCCACGTGGGGGCGGCCGGAGGTCCAGCACCACTGGTATCCCCTCTCAATGCGATGGGCCAGCAACGGGCAGATCTCCACATTGCAGATCAAGGTGGTTCTCGGCCAAGGCTTGGGAAAATCCCGCTGTCGCGTTGAGGATCACCATTGTAACCCCGGCGATCGCGTTGAATTGATACAGGTGGGGGCAGGCGGCCCGAGGCGCAGCATCGAGCAGTACTGGTTTTCGGGCCACATCGGCCAGGACGCCATGCTGATTCAGGCGAGTCCGGATGTTGAATCCGTGACGCTGACGGCCTACGGCCCGGAATTGCTGCTCTCCCACAAGGTCATAACGGGCATGTGGGTTCCTAAGACGAGTCAGGCCCTTTCGGCCATGAAGGGTTCCCTTGCTGCCGCCAGCGCGATACGGGACAACGTCTGGGAGGCGAGGCTGCCCGTGGTATTGAACCCCGGCGGTCGGGGCAACGCCTCGGAAGACAACTGGCAGGTCACATCGAAGACCACGGAGCCCCTGGGATATTCGGCCTCTTCACAGAGCAACAAGTGCAAAGTCTTCGCGGCGGCCGATGTGACCGCAGGTCAAGCCGCAAGCGCAAAATGGACGGCGTACACCGCCCTTCGTTCCATAGTTGAATGGATCGACGATTACGATGTTGTTTCATATCCCCGCACCAACTGGAGCGCTATCGAGCAGCTTCTGGGATCGACGCCGATAGGGCAAGTGAACCTGACGGGCAAGAATCTCCTTCAGGCGATGAACGCGATTCTTATGCCTGTTGGGTTCGGCTTTGCCCTGGAGCCGTGGGCCGATAAGTGGGGCGGGCATCGACTGGTCATCTTTAAGCTGCACGATCCGGTCCGTTTCACCAATGTCAACATGGCGCCGATACTGGGCGGGAACGTGTCCATTACATCACCCGCCGGCCAACGGGCGATGGTCCAGCGCGTGGATTATCTGAGGGACAACCACGCGGTCAGGAATCACATCATCGTTATGGGGGATACCAAGCTGACGGAACGGAGCCTGGAATTCGACTACTCGCAGCCGATCTGCGACCTGAATCCATGCTGGGACACATCGACATACGATCTCGATGGTTATGATGACAACGATGTTATCGGCGGCGGCAATTGGGCAGACGATGCGAAACGACTGGAATGGCAGCAGCGCTATCGGCTGGACAAGCCCGACGATGCCGACGATGATGAATATCTCAAGTACAAGCATGTCTTTCGGGCCTTTGCCTGGAATGAGGATGGCGGGCTGTCGGATGTTATCAAGGACGGCGATGATCCCCTCGTTCCGACTTTGACGGACTTCTCGCCCAAAGCCGATCCGGAATGTGCCATCTACCGGCCTCGCCCGCCGAAGTTCCGAGTCCAATACGCTGACGACAGCGCGGCCAGCACAAGCGGCGGATTTGAATCGCCTTTGGTGGAGCTGGGCATTGTGGGCGATGATAAGTCATGGATCAAGCTGCCCAGCGCGGCTTACAGGCTGGACAAGCATCGCTGTCTGGTTCACTTCAAGGCAAGGGACCTGGCCGAGTGGTATCCCTGGCGGACCGCCCAGAACCTCGCGGATAGCGGCGACACGATTCACCAAGACTACGGGATGCTGAATTTCGCGACCGCCCTGCACAATGCTTTACGTGTCGGCGGCGACCAACTTCGCATCCGCCTGACCGCGGCCTTTGAGATGGACGATTCGGTATTCCACGAGCAGGCCCGGCAGCTTGATTCATCCTGGCCGTTCGATGCCCGGGCGCTTGTGTATATGCCCCGACGATTCAAGTATCGGGATATTGACGGCAGCGTAAGTAGAAGTGCCGAGGCAGCCACGATCGATGATGGGGGCGAGGATGGGGTGATGGACCTCTACGGTCAACGGGTCCGCGACGCTCTGGAAAACGCTACGGCCCACGGTTCGGTCGTCCTGCGCGGCCTTCACAGGGCGCATTATCCAGGCCAGGGCCTGCGGAAGCTCGCCGGCAGGAACATAGATCTCTCGCTTCCCGGCCGCAGGCAGAATAAGGCGGCCAGCCTTGCGCCTGTTATCGCGGGCATCGTGTGGCATTTCGCGGATGGTGCGAGCAAGACTGAACTGCTGCTTGAGACGGGCCAGGTTGCACTACCAGAATAATGAACGATGTAGCTGAACATGAAGGGCGGTTCCATGACCACGGGGAGCAAGTGGATGAGCCGTATCCGCGGCAATCGGAGCGGCCTTTGCGCACGGGCGTTGCCAAGATCATTTCCAATGATGGTGGCAGCGCGTATACGATCACTGAACAGGTTTGGACCGGCTATGCATGGACCGACGGCACAGCTCCGGGCCAATACGTGAGCGCTTCGTCGCGGGATTACAACGATCTCGACGATGGGGCGGCGGATGATCTTGTCTTCTTCTGGGAGCAATACACACAGGCGGGCATTGTTGAGCTCATCGTCGCCGTGGGCTTGACTACCGGTGCGGATGAGAAAGTAGCGACGGCCTGCGGCGAAACGGCTGATTATCTTGAGAACGTCACCGCCGGCCATGACCCATGGATTGTACTGACAGAATCGGGCGGCATACTAACGTGGAGACATGCTGGCCCGGGGGACACGGCGCACTTTATGGGTTGCCAGGGGCAATGCAATCTGTACGTCACATATATCGACGTGGATTGCTGGGGCCATGTCCGTCGCTGGTGGGGGGATGCTAATGCGAGCACACCGGGCGGTTGCTGCGGCCCACTTGCGTAACGAATACGGAGCACACAATGAAGAAACCGAAACCGATCAACAAGGATGTTCAGGTTATCGTGTTCGACCAGCGCGGGGCGAACCCCTACTTGGCTCGCTGGCTTGAGAGATTCAAGCACGTTCGGTTCACCTCCAAGGTCTCGCCGGACCAGTTCAACGGCCTCGACTTCCTGGCAATGAAACGCAACCGACAGATCAAGTGGTTCCTGTCGGAAACGAAACTGCCCTGGCTGCTGATGATGGATGATGACATCGTGCCGCTGGACGGCTTGGCTGACTGTCCGCCTACCTGGCCCCTGGTCAAATCTGACAAGGACGTGACGAGCGCGCGGTTCGTGGCCAAGGCCGGGAATGAAGCCCACGGGCGCAGGGGCGACGTCAGCATGGCCGCGGTGAAGATTTCGCGTGTGGCCCTGAAGCGCATTCCGCCGCCGTGGGCCCATTTTGAATTCGGCCCGGACGGCACGATCCAATCCCGCTGTGAGTGTGACTACCTCGCGGCCAAGGCGAGGGAGGCTGGGTTCTTTCCGGCCAAGGCCGGTGCGGTGGGGCACATTGTCACCGCCGTAGTCATCCCCGCCCCCAAGCCGTCCAAGGATGCCATGTGCCGAATCAAGCTGCTCTCACAACTCCACGCAGAAAGTAAGAAGAAACCGCCCCCCGCAATACCCAAGAGGCTGGCGATTCCGGGGAGGAAGAAATGAGCGAATGTCCCAGAGAAAAATGCGTCCAGGAGAGCCGAATTGCCGCCCTGGAAGTCGAGCAGAAACGTGATGCGAAGGAATTTGTGGAACTCAAGAAGTGCGTCAAGGAGATCCACGCATCGGTCGTCGGCAACGGCCGCCGGGGTCTCAAGGCCCGCGTGGAGCGCAATTCGACCTACCTGAAGATCATCGGCGCGGCAATCGTGCTGATCCCCTCAGTCATCATCGCATACAAGGCGCTGGCCAAGTAAGGAGATTCACCATGAAAAGAGCGATACCGATTCTGATTCTCTGCGCCCTACTTGCCGGAGGCTGCCACATCGCCGCCGATAAGGATGAGCAAGGCTTCCTTGGCCCTGGCGCGACCTGGACCCGCGTTGAGGGCCCCGCCCTGGACAGCGCCACCGTGGCGATCGTCACCGGCAAGGACGTGCCTGCGAAGCCCTCCGGCTGGATTACTCGCATCGACCACATGAAGTCAGGCGAGCAAGAGGGCGGGGTGGTGTCCACGAATGTAAAGCACACGTTCGGTCTGGACGGGATCCAGACTCCGTTCACTCGACAGCCCGGAGTAAACGCCGTTGTCCGCCAGGATGAGCGGAGGGCCGAGGTTGGCCCCGCCGGCACGGAAAGCCGGGACAAGGGCAAGAAGGGCCTGGGTGTTACTGAACTACTGTGGTGGATTGGCGGCAGTGCGCTTCTGATTGCTCTGGCTTTGGGCGCGGTCTATTACTACGTTCCCGCCTCGCGCCCCATTATCTCAAGCCTGATAAGCAAACTCCCCGGCTTCGGCCATGCAGAGAAGAAAGAGAAGGTGAACGATGAGCAAGATTCGTGAATGGTTGAAGGGAAAGAAAACGTACCTGGTCTGCGCCGTCGCAATCGCTGGCGTGGCAATCCTCTGGGCTGATGGGGGCGTGACGAACCTCGAAGCCCTCGAAGCGCTGGTCAAGGCTCTGTTCGGCATCAGCCTCCGCGCTGGCATCGCCAAGGTGTTCTGAGCCCCGCCGCCAAGAAAGGGGGCGAAAACTATGACAAAACTGTCCGGTTTTTGCCTGATGCTGGCATTACTCGCCAGCTTCGTACAAGGTTGTCAGCCCCAGGTCATCATCTTTGCGCCCCGCGTTGAGGTCTTGCACACGCCGGATCTCACCGGCTGCGTGAAGGTCGAGACAAGCGGGGGCGGGCAGGCATCCGGGGTCATCATCGCGCGGCGTGGGGACGACTACTTTTGTTTGACCGCAAGGCATGTTGTCAATGCAGCGACGTCGTTCAAGGTGGACGGCAACAGGGCCAAGCTCTACGCGGCCTCTGTCGCAGACGACGTGGCTCTGCTGAAGTTCACCAGCGCCAAGCAATACACCGTCTACCCTGTTGTCGAAGCGCGGGTAGGCGAGGTGTGTTGGATGGTGGGCTGGCCGCGGCCGGGCCGGATCGTCAATCAGGGCCGCATCAGTAGAGCCGATCTGGAACTAGTCTACCACAATGCAGGTGGTTCGCTTGGTTGCAGCGGTGCCGGCCTCATCGGCTTGCGCGACGGCAAGGCTGTTGTCTTGGGCATGGTCACAGGCTACGTTCTGGAACATGACTTGGCCTGGCCCATCCCCATCAGGCAGGTGTACGACAGCATCGGAGAAGCCGAAGGTGTGAACCCGATTCGGTCGATGCTGATGACGATACCCGCAGAGAAGTAACATCCCCAGGGACAGCATCCCTGGTCCGACACCGCCGGGGTACAAGTGCCCCTGTGCACAGGCGGCGTTTCTACCCCCGTTCCGTTGGGAACGGGGGTATTCTTTTGCGCCAAGAGCAGCCCGTGTCTCCCAGCGGCCTTCCGGATGCCGGCTGGGGCCCGTTGCGACGAAGGCCTCGCTTCGCGTGGAGAAAGCGAGGCCTTTGCACTGACCCCAAGGGGAGTCGAACCCCTGTTGCCGGGATGAAAACCCGGTGTCCTGGACCGCTAGACGATGGGGCCGCTTGCACGTCCCAACCGGAAAAGATCCGGTATCTGTCGAGGCGCTATGATAGCCGATGCCCTCCGTGCGTCAAGGCCCCCAGGCCGTGCCGGCTGCTGCCGGAGGAAGTGAAACTGAGGGAGCCGGGGCTCGAACCCGGGACCTACGGCTTAAAAGGCCGTTGCTCTACCAACTGAGCTACTCCCCCGCGAAGCCTCGGGGTTAACCGCCCCGCCAGGGGCCCTAGGGGCAGGGCCCGCCGAGGTTGTTCAATTATACCGAAAGCTGACCGCAGAGAAACGTTGAAGTCAGCGCGGCTGTCTGCGAACGATTCCGCGTGTGAACCTCCCGCCCGATCCTTCTCGCCTTCGCCTCGCCTGGTCTAGCCGTCGCCTCTGTGCTCGCCCTAGCGTCGGCCTTCACCTTCGCCTTTGCGGTCGCCTTCGCGGCCACCTTCGCGACCGCCTTTGCGGTCGCCTTCGCGGCCACCTTCGCGACCGCCTTCACGGCCGCCTTCACGCTTGCCCTCGCCGCCGCGGATTTTCAGGGCATGGCGAAGGCGGGCGTTCTCGGCGCGGATCACCCGCAACTCGCGCTCGATCCGCTCGATCCGCTGGGCTAACTGGCGGATCATTCTCACGAGGTTGCCCAGGTCGCCCCCGCCTTCACGTCGGCCTTCCCGCTCGCCTTCGCGGCCACCTTCACGGCCGCCTTCTCGCTTGCCTTCGCCCTCACGTTTGCCCTCACGCTCGCCTTCGCGTTCCTTCCGGACGCCTTCTCGCTTGCCTTCGCCCTCACGTTTGCCCTCACGCTCGCCTTCGCGTTCCTTCC
>SDBT01003682.1_pt1 | contig 26372 bp, 28 predicted proteins | sample 2277101 | NCBI WGS metagenome assembly SDBT01 (sample SAMN10404973, study PRJNA504765) | marine sediment metagenome | isolation source: marine sediment core GS10_PC15, 103 cmbsf | place: Arctic Ocean: Southern Knipovich Ridge | collected 2010 | reverse complement strand
CACAGTGCCCTCGGATACCGACCGCCAGCTCCTGAAGCTAAACTATCTTTAACTCTAACATAGGAAGTGGTATCCTTTATGGGGGCAGGGCACTTACCTTGTAGAATACCAGACCATCACCTTGAAGCTCCATCACATTGTCAGGCTTATTCCAAATCTGGATACTGCCCAGGATTTCCCCTCTTCTATTAAGATGATGTAGTATCAGGATACTAGCTTTTGTTGAGTTCACAACAATCCTTAGCTGGTCAAACAGGTCTCCCATGCTGGGATGGTTTATGTCGGGCATACCAATACTAGTTAAAGAGTCTATTATCACAAGTCCTGCCGGATAAGCTTCTATCATCACTTGCAGGTCATTTATATTGAGCCTAGCTGTGTTGGTATCCCATCGCAATTGTTTATGTGGATACTCCATATCTTTTAGGGTAGGAAGCACAGGCAATAATCGCTTGATGTGATTTCCCATGACATAATGACTCTCATCCTGCTCTATCAGTAGGGCTCTAGTGGCATTTGTCTCCAGGTCAAATAATCCATTATGGTTGTTAAGGGTATCAATTATCTGCATAGCCAGAGTAGTCTTACCCAATCCATATTCTCCAGCCATGACTGATATACCACCTTCCATAGCTATACCTTCAACTATCCACTTAGCCTCTGGCAATTGGTCATACCTCCCAAATAGCTCTTCTCTATTGACTTGACCTTGTTCAGTTTCCGTGAGAGGATTCCTTGTAGACATAAAATTACTCCATAAAATTTATTAATTCATTTAATCTCCTCTCCGAGAGCTTTAGTAATGGAGGCTCCTTCTCTTTATAGGTATAAAATCATTGGCTATCATTTTAGGGGCTTCTGGTTTGTTCCAATATCTCTGCCATTATCGTTCCTCTTTTAGTATTACTTCACTACCAGACATTAGTTTCTTCAAGAAACCACCAATTTCCAGAAATTTATAAACTTTCTCCCTTTCTTTACGGGTTCTCATTGGGGGATTCCCTCCTATGTAAACACGAGTATACTTAAACTTCTTCACTGTTTTGCCTCCTTTTATATTTCTTTAGACTAGGGTAACATAGAGCCTAGGTGTAAACCCTTACATAAAAGGGTGTAAAAATATGAATATGAGACCTGTTGGGAAAAGAGCTGAGCCAACCGTTGAGGAATTGGAATTTATCTACGAGCGTCTTCCAAAACTCTCAGACCAAGAAATTCTGGAAGAGATGCAAGATGAAGAGTTCCCTCTCCGTAGCCTGGGATTCTTTAAGCGAAGAAGAAGAGAGTTCAATGCAGCGAAAAAGGTGCTTCAAATACAGCTTGAGAAGGAGATAGACCCAATTGTCACCAAACGAAAGGAAGAGCACTTCAACTATCTAGCGGAGATTGTAAGCTCTATAATACCAGAAAAAACCACTATTATTGAGACTGTTGGCTCTGAGTATGTCGTGACAGTAGCTAATGGAAAACAAACTAAATTAACGCACGAGCAACTTGCCAGTTCTGTAAAGGGATTTCTAGAAGAAGCTGCTAAGAAATACGGTCATAGAGATGTATATAAATACCTTCTTCCTCATCTTGAAGCTGAGATAGCTGAAACTGAAGGTAAGGAATTAGATACCTTTATCAAGGAGAATCCTCTCAAGCTCTACGAGACCCTAAGATTTCTAGCGGACAAGAGAATCTTCAAAGGTGAATGTCCAATCTGCAGGGTGTTGTAAGTAACCCTCCTTTGTCTGTGCATAACCATTACACTCCTCTATTTATCCCAATATAACATTGTCGTAATTATGAGACTACTATATCTAGAAGAATAGGAAGGTGTCAGTCTCAAATACCTTGACATTACACCTGCTTCCGTGTATAATACAGCTATGTATAGCGTCAAAGAAGCAGCACAGAAACTTGGTTTAGACACCAGTCAAGTCAGGCGTCTATTAGCTAAAGGTGAAATCAAAGGAGTGAAGTTAGCCAGAGATTGGGTGGTGCTGGAATTGACTTATAAGAGGAGGAGGAAACCGAAGACCAAGAAGAGGTTAGAGTAAGCATAGTGAAACCATAGTGAAACCATAGTAAACCAATAGCTGGCGAGGCATGAGATTTCAAGCGTAAGCCCAAAATTTTAAGGAGGTGGTAAAATGAAGAGGCAAAAGTCATTAAGGCAACTGGCAAAAGAGCTAGGAGTCAGTCATTCCTACTTATCACAGGTTCTACATGGCAAGAGACCTGCTAGTGATAAAGTGGTAAGCAAAATGGCAGGCAGTGGTAAGCAGGATATAATTGACAGTTTCACTTCAAATAGCTACAATATCAGGCATGGGCCGCTAGCTCAACTGGCAGAGCAGCTGACTCTTAATCAGCAGGTTACAGGTTCGATTCCTGTGCGGCTCACTAAATGTAGACTACTTGGTTGCTTAACTCTCGTTTATGTCTAACTCCTTTGTTCTATAATGATGCAAGGTAGATGCCACGACTATCCAGTGGCTACCCCCGATCCTCGAAAATCACCTCCTGCAAACAACCAGAGTCACTCACAGCAACACGGAGAGCACTCATAGAGAGGGTTTTCAAGGAGGGTAATACCATTTTTCCCCTATTGGCGGAAAACCTTGTTCTGCATATTGTGCAGAAGGAAGTGACGCCACTTTTGGGATTCTTTGGCTGACTAGAAAGATTCCTCTAGTATGCCAACAATATAGGCTTTATCAACCGGTACCGGGTTGGATTCAAGCATGCCCGGTGGTGCTGTCTTGATAGTATTTTGGGCAATTTCCTCAAATTGCTCTTTTCTTACCCCCAGGTCCCGTAGCTTAAGGTTCATGCCTACCTTGTCAAGCCACCTTTCCGTAGCTTTAATGCAGTCAGCCTCGCCAAAAATATTCTCACCAAACGAGATGAACCTGTCTTTTCTAGCCGGCTCAATACTTCGCATCCAGGCTAGAAGGATTGCTGAAAGACTATTGCCGTGAGCGATATCAAGAACTCCGCTTAAAGCATGCCCGATACCGTGCATTGGCATGACACCGACGGCGCCGCCGCCAAGCAAGCCAAACTGGTTCATAGCAACGTTGCTTGCCCATAGAAGCTCAGAGCGTGCCTCAAGGTCATCTAGTTTCGCCAGTACCCTTGGCAGGGCACTGACCACCATCCTGAGCACGGTCTCTAAAATGCCGGTGGTCAGGACAAAGGGGGTGGCGGAAACAAAATAGCGTTCGGTCGCATGGATAAAGATATCCACCCCTCCAGGTGCGGTTATATTGGCTGGCAAACTTAAGGTAAGCTTGGGGTCCAGTATGGCTACCTTGGGGAAGATAGCAAAACCCTTTAAGACCCTTTTTTCGTGGGAGTCCCAGTCGGTAACCACCGCGATATGGTCAGCCTCGGAGCCGGTGGCGGCAAGGGTGGGTATCATTATCGTTGGCAAAGCCTCTTTAGCCTCAATGCCTTTAGCCAGATTTGTCCAGATTGAGTCGGAAATAACTGCCCCGGCCGCGATTGCCTTGGCAGCATCCATGGCACTCCCCCCACCCAGACCGATAATCAAGTCAATCTTTTCCTTCTTAGCCAGTTCGCTACCCTCCTCCACCGTTTTGCGCCGCGGGTTAGGCTCTACCTTCTCAAAAATTACTGTCTCAACACTATTTGCCTTAAGGTCGGCAAGGAGTGGCTCAAGCACCCCGATTTGACGCATAACATTGGGGTAGGTGACCAGCATTGCTTTTTCCCCCAACTGTTTGGCTTCGGCACCTGCCTGTGAGATTACCCCGGCACCATAAATAATTCTGGTCGGCAAATGAAAGCTATAAAACATTGCCAGTCCTCCTTTACTGTAGTGGTAGGGCGATGGTTCGCAACTCGTGGGCCAAGTCAGGGCGGTCCATCTCGTAGAAGTAGTGCAACTTGTCACCCACCCGTATTGCTTCCACATAACGGAGGGTGCCGCGTCCGTGGGGTGAGCGCAAGAGCGGTCGGCCGTAATCCACTTTGTGGAAGGTGCGCAGGTCGCTGGTAATGGCTGTGCTCGGGTTGTCGTTGTAGCTGGCACCGGAGTTCGGGCGACCATCGTAGATGGCAGTGAAGAAGGGTGGGGTATAGACCAGGGCGGTGAGCCGCGCCAGGTAACGATCCCAGGAAGTCCCGCAGGAGAGCACTTCACCTACCCAGTTGAAATTGATACCGTCCGGACTTACAGCCAGCCCGGTGGGACATGTTATCTCACCCGAAACAAAGGCGTTGCCCTCGCGGTGCATTCTGTCCAGCTTGGCCCAGTCAGCAGTTTCCGGTTCTGGGGCCATATTGACATAGAGGTGCCACAGCCCACCGGCGATGAGAATAACCGGGTCTTTGACACCCTCGGTTGGGGTGTTCTCTGAAGAAAGTACTGTGATTCGCTTTTGAGGGTCAAAATTAGCCGGGTCATCCGCTTCTATCATGTCAATACGCCAGCGGAAGTCGCTGCGAGAGCTGTAACTTACGTAGAGACGAAAGCGTTCCTGGGACGTCAGCATCAGGCAGGATTTTTCGATAGAGAGGGCGTCGAACGCTTCCTTGGGTGCCGACCATAACCGCTCGAAGTGTTGGCCATCTCGGCTGGTGGCGATGACGGTCTCTCCACCACGCCCAGCCCGGCCATAATCACGCACCTGCGTGCGCAGTCGGTAGCTGAGGTAGAATTGTCCTGACCGCTCGTCGAAGAGCGCACTGGCACCCCCGGCCCAGCATCCCTCTCCATCGCCCGGTGGTTCTGCGGCCACCGTACCCGCCAGGGGATCGAACAGGGGTAGCGTGCCTACCTCCTTGCGGTGTGAGCGATCGAATGGAAACTGAGAAAATCTGGGTGATTCCTTTTCCGACATCATTAAATAACCCCCGATTTGGTCTAAAATTTCAATTCCAGGCGTGGTGTAAGAATTTGTGGTGCTACCTTGGTCTCCCGCATAAATCCAACCAGTAGCTGGTGGAGTTCCCTGGCGATTTCCGGACGTTGGCCGATGAGATTGTTCAGTTCCTGCGGGTCTGAGGGCAGGTGGAATAGTTGAGACTCCCCAGGTTCAACGTCGTAAAGCAGCGTCCATTCGGCGGTGGTTATCTTACTATTAGAGTATGTAATCATGTTCCGAGTCGCACCTTCATACCAAAGGGTATACGGTATGGTATCACCCGGGTTCCAGAATGGGGAACTGGTGATGACAAACTCTCTACCTTTAAGACTGGTATCCTTTGACATTGGTAGCAGTGAGCGACCATCTAGGTTGCCGGGTATCTCTTGCCCCATGAGATCAAGGACGGTTGGCATCAGGTCAACTGCTGATGTCAGTCCTTTATACGCCCCGGGTGCAACACCCGGAACGTAGATTATGAGGGGGGTGGCTACTATTTCCTCCCCGAGATACGAGTGCTGCCAGCCAGTTCGGGTCTCTTGCCAGTCGCGAAGATCAAGGTAAGGCGACCCATCTGGCCGATTAGGGACAAGTGTCTTACCAAAGATTCCCTCATGTTCGCCGAAGGAGAAACCATGGTCTGTGGTAAATATAACGGCTGTCTTTTCCATAAGGTTCATATTTTCCAGTTTCCGTAAGAAGTAGCCGAACCAGGTGTCGACCATGGTTACCTCGCCGCAATAGGTGGCATGGGCTTTTTTCAGCTTCTCTTCGCTAAATCCAGGTATTTTTTGCCAGTAGGTATAAAAGGGGCTAATCACCTCACCGTCATAATCCGGCCAGTAGAGTTCGGTGTAATAGCTTGGGGCGTCCCACGGCTCGTGTGGGTCCCAGGTATCTATGTATAAGAAAAAATCCTCTTTATAATGATGTTCAAGCCACTGCATCGCCTTGGTGAATGTCCGGGGAGCATCATGGTCGGCCTCAAAGCGCCAGGATAAACGTTCTTCATATCCTTCACCGCGAAAGAAGCGTGCTTGAGCTCCCAGTTCGTAAAAGGTTTCGAATCCGCGGTCATAATTCATAGCACTGCGTAGATAGAACGGTGTATCAGCAATCCCGACCGTGCGAAAGCTTTTTTTGGAGAGAATCTGTGCCAGAGTCACCTGCCCGTCGGGTAGCGGCTCCCAGCTCATAAATGAGGCGGCAAAGCGACCGGTAAAATTGTCAGCCCTGTTCGGCATGGTCGGGAAGCTGGCCACATAATGGTTATCAAATCGCACCGACCTTGCGGCCAACTGGTCAAGTGAGGGTGTATGAATTGTCTTATTGCCGTAAACTCCGATATGGTCGCGGCGGAAGGTGTCGGCTACTATCCAGATTACGTTCATTGTATCTCCTTAACACTACTTTGCTTGTCTTACTGCCCCCTGTTGATGGACACACTCTTTAAACTTCTTAGCATTTTATCATACACCTTGGATAAATTAAATATGGGAATTCAGTCTATTTAAGGTTTGGGTCTTCCAGTGCCTGGTAGATAACCGCTCCCTCAGCATCCCTGGGGATGGGCCAGCCGAGCAGGTAGCAGAGGGTTGGTACCAGGTCAAGGCACCAGACGTTGCGTTCCAGTTCTACTCCCTTCTTTATTCCGGGGCCAGCCAGGGCAAAGAGTCCACGCATTGAACCCAGTCCCCACTCAGCGGTAGGGAGAAACGGCCCATGCTGATTACCGAACTCTTCACTTAAGGCATAGACTACGTCACCGACGTAATCGCCGTAGATATTAATCAGGCGGGCATCCTCTTTCCTTAAGGCAAATAGTACCGGCTTTTTACCTGTGGTAGGTTCAACGTAGCTGGTGAGGGCTTCGATAATCTGTTCTTGTACCTGGCGATACTCTTTGCCCGCTTGAACAATGCCCTCAGGGTCACGGCCTTTAAGGTTAATATAAACATAGACGGAACGCTGACCGATAGCCCTGGTTTTGGGCCAGTTGATGTTGCCATCTTTATTTCGTGCCAGGAGCCCGACCTCCTCCAGGATAAGGCTGGTATTAAGTGTGGGGCCATTAGTGGCTTTAGCACCATGGTCAGAGACCAGGGCAAAGACCGTCTCGGCTTCATCAGCACAGGCAAAGAGGTCTTGAGCCAGGCGGTCGCAGGCTTGGTAGACGCCAAGCTCGACCTGCTGGTACTTTTTCCATTCGGTCTCGTTCTTGGCTGTGGCAGGATCCATTAAATGGGCGATGGAGTGCCAGGCGTGGTCGGGTGGATGATAGTGCATCATGAAAAGGTCCCAGGGTTTGCTCTTTAAGATGTAGGTACAGGCATCACTATACCATTGTCGCTCCAGTTCCATAATCTCAAGCACGGTATCGGTATCAAACCAGCCACGGTCAAAGGCAAAAAAGCCCGTTTCGGGGTAGGGTAGCCCCTTCTCTGACCTGATTTCTGCAGCCAGTGACTGGGGATAGCACCAGCCCTCGACGGCACAGATGGCGCTGTGGTAGAGTCGAAGCGCCTGGGCATCCTTTGTTAGTTCCACGAGCTTAAAGGCAAAAGAGGCCTCCTTAGGGCCGGCCTCGGTATCAAATATCCTGGTGATAATAGGACTCCACTCTCCAGCTTTGAGTTGGGCCATGGGTGATGCGGCGTCCTTGCTATCGCAGATGATTACCCTATCATAGCCTTCGCCCCTGGTATCTACGACCAGCATGTGCCATACCGGGCGTGGCATCGGATAGACTCCGGCCGAAGGGCGCACAACCAGGTCGGTTGCCAAAACCTTTTTAGCTTGAGGGATATTGCTCCAGCCGCTGGGTTCTTTGAGTTCAACTATATCCGGTGCACCCACTCCTTTCCGAATCTCTCCTGTTGAGAAGAGACGCTCGAAAGACAGGGTAGCTCGGGCAACAGGAGGATTTTCACCGGTTCCAGCCCCGTGCTGGGCGAAGCCAAAGGCTATATCCGAATCCTGGGTATCAAGGGGTGGTGGGTTGTCGCCTGTGCCACTGCCGAAGAGAAAAGTCGGGTAGAACCACATATTGATTTCCACTCCGGCGCCACCGATTTGGATGCCGTCTTTGACTGTAGGTGGCCAGGTGCCGGGGTAGTTGACCACTACCGATTTTTTCCCGGCTCTGGCAATCGCATTCCAGACAAACTCAGCTTTGACATCACCGCTATAGAAGCCGCCATGAGTTCGGTTCAAGGGGTCTCCGGGGAGGTGCACATTGAAGTCGGTAACACCGTGGGTACTTGGCCAGGCACCGGTAGCGATAGATATCCAGTTGGGGGGCGTTATGGTCGGCAGTGGCACCAGGCAGTTCTTTGCCCAGACGCCATTATCTATAATCTTGGCCAGAGCCGGCAGTTTACCTTCCTTGCAGTACTTATATAGCCTGGGTACAATTGGGCCATCCAGTCCGAAGATCATGACTTTCTTCGGTCTTTTCATCATCTGGTGAACTCCTCCCGCTTTTTGCCTCTGGAGGGCTGATAGCTCCCGATTACTAGAATGATAGCTTCTCCAGTCCAGCAGCCTCCCGCACAGTGTTGATGAAATACTGGTAGTTTTCCAAGGTGATATCGGGTGGCACAAGGTGGTCAATTGATGGAAAGTAACCCCCTGATTTGAGCAGGAAGGGCAGTTTCGAGAAGACCTCTTCCCGTATTGCCCTTTTACCCTTCAAGAGTGCTAGCTTGTCTATGTTCCCGGCCAGTATTGCCTCTTGGCCATACTCCTTTCTCAAGGCGACCGCGTCGTTACCCGCCGCCACCTCCAGAGGCCAAAATCCATTCACTCCGCATTCTAGCCACAGCGGTATGAGCTTGGTTAGATTGCCATCGCTATCGACGAAGATTATGTCTACGCCGTTTTGGTGAAGCAGGTCCGTAATGTGGCGGTATCGAGGCATCATAAACTTTTGGAACATGTCGGGGGAAACAAGCGGGCCGCTTTTATAGGCCATATCTTCCCAGAACCAAGCCCAATCAACCTTTACTTCCTTGACGGTTCGCTTGATGACTTCTATTTCCAGGTTGAGAATTGTATCCATCATGTCTTCAATGAGACCCGGGTCATCGTAGAATGTATAGGAGACCCTCTCCAGGCCCATCCACTCTCGCAGGAAACCAAAGAAACCGCCAACTTGCAGACCTATCGGGAAGTCCCTGTTATTCATCTTCTCAACGTAGCCGTCCCAGTCATCAGGCCAGCGTCCAGGGGCATCGGGCTTGAGCCTCTTCTTGTACTGTTTCCAGGTTTCCCAGTCCTTGACCGGGTGACTCAAGTACATGGGCATCTTTTGGCTGGTCTTGAAGACCTTGGCCGTTTGACCTGCCGGGTTAACAATAGTGAGGGTGCGTTCATCCCTCCCCAAGACCTTCAGCTCGAATATGGGCACGATGGGTGGAACGGCGATGTATGTCTCGAACCCATTTATTCTATATGGAACCTGTGTCAGTCCAGAGATGAGCTCGCGCATCATGCGCCAATGGTCAAACCCGAAATAGTGGCCACGATAGGTGCTGTCTAGCAGTTGTTTGGGTGCGCCGTTCTTCACCCACTGGGTAAGGGTTTCAGGCCAGAAATCATTAAGGAATGTTGGCATTGATAGTTCCCCGACCAACTGAAACCTAGCGATAGCCTTAAAACGCTCTCTATTTGATATCATAGGGGATTCCTGACTTCGTTGGTGTCAGACGTCTTCTCCAGGAGCGGGGCCATTTTCCGACAGAAGTATAGCATACTCTGCAGTAAGGGTCATGAAAACGGTCATCAATGTAGTCTTTAATCTCTATCCCAGGCTTTACTAGATTTTCTTACCATCTCCTCCAATTTCTGCCGGTAATACTTAAAATTCTCAAAACTTATGTCCATAGATACGGCGTGGTCAATGTGGGGTATAAAGCCCCCTGATTTGAGCATGAAGGGGACCTTGCTTTCCAGCTCCCGGTCAATAGCTTCCCTGCTTTTGGCAACCGCCATCTTATCGATACCGCCGATAATGCCGAGCTTGGGAAAGGCTTTGCGAACCTCGACAACATCCATCCCGGCCGCCACCTCGAAGGGATAAAGGCCAGTTACACCCCCTTCAATCCAGAGCGGAATTAACTTCCAGACATCGCCATCTGAGTCAACGTTGATAATCTTGATCCCGCATTCTCTCAAGAAACCGGTCAGCTTCTTGTAGCCCGGCAGGATAAACTCGCGAAAGGTGTCGGGTGAGATTAAGGGGCCGGCTTTGTAGCACATGTCCTCCCAGAGAAAGATGGCATCCGCATCCACTTCTTTGAGTACGCCGTCAAAGAGGGCGATCCAGAAGTCAGCCAGGTAATTTACCATGTCTTTCATCAGTTCCGGGTCATCATAGTACTTGGTGAGCACCTCTATCTCACCCAGCAAATAACGAGGGGTGCCAAAGAACCCATAAAGTCCGCCTACCCCGAGGGGGTAATCCCTCTTTTTGTATTCTTGGACCAGCTCGGGCCAGTTGTCGGGTAGTCTTCCTTCCAGGGTGGGCTTGAGCCTCTCTGCTTTGTAACGTTCCCAGTCCTCCCTTGTCTTAACTGGCGTGCCGACAATAGGTGGCAGGGTGCTTTGGCCTTTAATCTCCTTGCGCAGGCAGCCATCCTTGTCCTGCCTGATATACCAGCTGCCATGGTCTTCAATGATTTTCTCTTCAAAGCGAGGATATGCTCCCATATTTAAAGGTGCCAGCACCAGAAAGGGGTCCATTCTGAAAAAGTTATGAGCATCGTCGGCAGGGTAGCGCCCCAGAGGCACACCGCCAGCCTCAGCACGTACCCCAATGGCCTCCCCAACCTGCTCGGGCACTCCCTTAATTTCGGGCAATCCTTCCTGATACCAGCGCCTGAGTGTCCCTGCCCAATAGCCTTGTTCCCAGATTAGGGTTCGGTCAACCTCCTCGAAGGTCATTAAAGCTACGTAACGTTCTCGGGTATTCATTGTCCTCTCCTTAAAGATTATATTTCTCCCGGCGGGCCGTGGTTGTGCTTAATCTGGCTATTTTATCCTCGTTTGATGTTTCTATCAAGCGAATTTTAACATATTTACTCTATCCAGACTATATTAAAGGGCATTCTTTTGACCCGGCATTGTACCGCTTTATCAATATCCCAGAATTGCCCTCCTGTCCCGGATTCCTGATTTTCAGATCTGGCATAAAAGAGCCCCCGGCCCTGATATTGAGCTTGAGTATAAGGCGCAAGGCGAACTTCCAGGTCGGATATGTGCCTGCGGGGAAGCCTTTGTTTCAGTGGTTAGGGAGGCCCTTGAAGAAGTTAGAAATTGACATGACACAGGTCAGAGGTAAACTTTGGCTCAATGCTGGAGTTGACGGCAGGCTATGTTAATTGGATAATTTAGGTCTGAGAGTTAATCACAATAGATGATAAATTTTGACTACCACGCTCTAGGGTATTGAAAAATCGGTGAAAATTGGTAATATAATGAGGATGGTGAGCAAGAGTTACTTGAAAGGAGAGTGATTAAGAGATGCGGCGAGTTATATGGGCAGGTCTGGTAATACTTCTGGTAACAAGTTTGTCTATTGTTGGGGCATGTGGTGGTGGTCCTCCCCCTGCTGCACCGCCTCCACCTAGTTATGAGGCACCTCCAATGGGGGAAATGTTAGCAGTGGGGGAAACGAACACAGTTGGTGGTTTAAACTTCACCGTGGTTGAATATGTCCTGGCGCTAAAGATGAAAGGCGAGGTGCCGCTCATGTCAGGCTTCCAGTTCTTAATGGTTCGCTTCAAGGCAGAAAATACCACCGGTGCCCCCCTGGCTCCACCCTATCTTGATGAGGATATCGTAATTGTTCACAAAGGAGAGCCGTCGGGGATACCTTCGCTGCTATTTTCTCCCGTAGCGCCACTGCCTGATGGGAGGGATGCCAACCATTATTCCTACCGTACTCATTTTCAGGGTGAACTTGATGGTGGCGCCACTAGCGATGGCTGGGAAGCCTATTATGTTCCGATTGAATTCAGCGCTGTTGACACCTTTGTGCGGGTTATTTTTGGCAGCGGTGAAGAGGTATTCTGGAACCTGGGAAAGTAGACTTCTTTGGGTTGGTCTAGCTTTGTGTCCAGGTGCTGATGGTAGCTGGATGAACTGGGCCTCGGCCTATTTTGGGCATTAGCATTTGGAGGGGAAGTGCCGGAACTGGTAGACGGGCCAGACTTAGGATCTGGTGCAGCAATGCGTCGGGGTTCGAGTCCCCGCTTCCCCACTTTTTTAGCTACATTTTCATGTAGGCTCTTTAAATGCGGACTGAAACTTCACTATTCCGCCTCTTCCCGCTAGTGCCCCTTCCCGAAGCTCCAAGACCATGAAAGCTTCCTCGGGTACTTCAAATTCACAGCTTATGCCTTTTGGCTTACTCGGCACAAAACCGAAGCGTGGGTAATAGGTCGGATGGCCCAGCACTACTACAATCTCGTGGTCAAGATCCAGGCATTCTTCAAGACTGCCGCGAACTAATTGCCCGCCGATGCCCTGTCGTTGATACGCCGGCAAAACGGCCATTGGGGCAAGGGCAATTGCTTCGAAGCTTGAACATTCCGATTCTATTACTACCGGGCTGAACGCAATGTGTCCCACAACCTCATTTTTCAGGATAGCAACGAGCGAGAGGGATAGTGCGGCCCGGTTACGTAATTTCTCAACAAGCTCTGCCTCTTCCTTCGTGCCAAACGCCTGCTCGTTAACTTAGCGAATAGTATCAACATCTTGAGGTGTTTCCAGGCGAATAGTTAGCATATGAATATTTTCCCCCTATTTTCTATAAATCTATCAAATAGTAAGATTAAACACTATTTTAAAAATTCTACTTATTGATACCCCAGCTTCAGTTTGTATTGGGTTTAAGGCGAATGGCATTTGAGCACTGATGAAGCTAAAGTTTTCTAACTGGTGCTCCCCAGGTGGGCTTTTAAGCTTCTTTTACGCTTGGCTTCCTTCCAGCTCCTGGCTTTTTCAGCTAGTTCGCGGGCGTTCTTTAGGGAGGTTTCGGTATATTGAGGGCCGCCAAGCATCACTGCCAGTTCCTTTATTCTGGGGTCATCTTTGAGGGTTTCAAGCTTGCTTGAGGTTCGGCTGCCCGAGACCTCCTTGTGGACACTGAAGTGGGCATCGGCATAGGCAGCGATTTGAGGCAGGTGAGTGATACAAATCACCTGGCGATTCTGGGCTAAAGCCCAGAGCTTCCTGCCGATGATTTCACCACTCCTACCACCAACACCAATATCGATTTCATCAAAAATAAGCACCGGTATATTATCGGCTTGGGCCAGTGCCCCTTTTAATGCCAGCATGAAGCGGGAGATTTCTCCAGTTGAAGCAATCTTGGTTATCGGTTTCGGAGGTTCCCCGGGATTAGTTGAAGCCATAAATTCTATCTCGTCAATACCCTCGCTTGAGAAAGCGTAGTTTTCTCCGTCGGGGATGGGTATTCCCTCGGGGGCTGGTTTTTGAGTTATTGAGACTTCAAATTCAACCTGGGACATGTTTAAGTCCTGAAGCTCTTGCCTGACTTCAGTTTCCAGCTTCCTGGCTGCTTTTGAGCGTGCTTGTGAAAGTTCGGAGGCGATTTGTCCCATCTCTGCTTTAAGACTGAAACGCTGCTCCTCAAGTTGCTTGCGTCTTTCTGAAGAATGGACCAGTCCTTCCAGCTCTCTTCCTGCCTTCTTGAGGTAGCTCAAAATCTCGGTTATGGTTTGCCCGTATTTTCTTTTTAGATTTCTTAAAAGCCCAAGCCTTGATTCGATTTCTTCAAGCCGTTTTGGGTTGTACTCCAGCCGGTCAGAGTAGCTGTGAATTTCCCGTCCTACCTCCTCAAGTCCGTATAAAGCCTCCTCCAAAAAGTCCAGTTGCTGCTTTAAACTTGGGTCTAACTCAACCAGCTTTTTCGTCACCTCGACTACTTCATTCAATCTGTCCAGTGTTGAGCTTTGGGGAGGTGAGGCATCCTCACCGGATAAACCCTGATAAACTTGGTAGGAAAATGCCTTTAGCTTCTCACAGGAAGCAAGGATATTTCTTTCCCTTTCCAGGTCTGCTTCTTCACTCTCCTCCAGGTCTGCTTTCTTTATCTCATCAATTTGAAAGTGCAGGAATTCCTCACGTTGAGCCAGGTCTTTTTCTGCCTCAGCCAGTGCCTTGAGTTCCCGTTCTACCTTATTTAGTTCTGTAGCCTTATCAGCAAATCTGTGCCGTAGCTTCAGGATGCCACCGTAGGAATCAAGGAAATCGAGGTGATATTGCCGGTTAAACAGGGACAGGTGTTCACTTTGTCCATGGATATCAATTAAGAGTTGCCCGATTTGTTGTATCAATCCTCTTGGTACGGCGTGGCCGTTTACCCGAACAATACTGCGCCCTTCTCGGCGGATTTCATAGCTGGTAACCAGGGTCTCTTCACCATCAGCCAGTCCCCTCTCAGCCAGGAGTTGCCGGAGCTGGGCGAGGTTTTTATCTTGTTTGGGGAGAGCAAAGACCCCTTCGATTTGAGCCTGCTTGGCTCCATAGCGGACAAGTTCTTCGTCTGCTTTGCCAGAAAGTAGTGCCTCCACAGCATCAATCACCAGCGATTTGCCGGTTCCAGTCTCACCGGTAATAACATTTAGTCCACCACTTAAGCTCCAGTTAATCTCCTCAATGATGCCGAAATCCCTGACGCTTAATTCAAGTAACAACCGCTCTTCTCCTATCCGAAGTCAGGACTTATTGGAGCTCCTCAAACATTGAAGAGGAAGGTGATGACATCCCCGTCCCGGACAATATAGTTTTTGCCTTCCTGACGCAGAAGTCCCTTCTTGCGTGCCTCAGCCATGCTGCCAGACTCTGCCAGGTCGTTATAACTTACCACCTCAGCTCGAATAAAGCCCCTTTCCATATCGGTGTGGATTTTGCCGGCGGCTTTGGGGGCACTGGTGCCCTTCTTGATTGGCCAGGCCCTAACTTCACCTGAAGCAGTACTGAAGAAGGAAATTAACCCCAATAAGCCACAAGACTCCCTGATGGTGCGTTCCAGCCCGGACTCCTTGAGACCAAATTCATTGCGAAAACCTTTGGCGGCTTCTTCATCAAGCTCGGCTAGCTCCATTTCCAGCTTGCCGCAGAGGGTGATAATGCGGCGCCCGGGTTTTAGGTAACGGGAATTTAATTCAGCTTCCAGGGCTTCAGCTTGAGGCAGCTGGTCTTCGCCGATATTGACCACGATTAGCAGTGGCTTGTAAGTTAGAAACTGGTAGTTTGAGATGGTTTTTTCCTCATCAGTGGTTAGTTCCAGCTCTCTTAAGGGTATATCCTTCTCAAGGCTGGCTTTAAACTTTTTAAGCGTTTCCTCTTCTTTTAATATGACGACGCGCTCAGTCGGTTTGGCTCCCTTTAAGGCGGTCTTAATCCTCTCCAGCCTGTTTTCAAGTATGGTTAGGTCGGAGAAGGTGAGTTCGAGGTCCATGGTGGCAATGTCACGCTCTGTATCCAGACTGCCTTCAATATGAGGCACACTCTCGTCAGCAAAGGCTCGGACGACACTAATCAGGGCATCGACACTGGTTAATTGCATCAGGACCTGACCGCTTAAACCTTTATCTTCAGCTAAGCCTTTAACTGAGGCTCCAATGTCAACATATCTTGCTTCAGCCGGAACGACTCGCTTGGGATTGAGCATCTCGGTTAAACTTTCAAGCCGTGGTTCAGGGATTCTGGCAATGCCAACATGGGGAGCTAAACCTTCCCTGGTATAAGCCCCGGTATCCGCTTTGCCTTTGGTCAAAGCATTAAAGATAGTTGTCCGGCCGCTTTTGGCTAGCCCGATTATGCCAATATCAATGTTCATTGGCTTAGACTGTATCTCTTTCAGGCAGCAGTTAACTGCTTCGTTTGAGTATTTCTCTAGCCCGTTTCAGAGTCAGGTCCCTATCTTTTACAGGTAAGGATTCGTTGGCGGCTAACTCAAGTAAGGCATGGTATGCTTCTAGAGTGCCGAGGTTGGCGATTTGCTCGATAGTGTCAGTTCTCACTTTAGGGGAGAAGTCCATGTCAGTGGCGGTGGTAACTAACTTCTTTAGTTCTGGGGGATATTCTGTCATCTTGTCTCTCCTCTTGCCCAGTCGGTATTAATTGCATGCTTGATGCTGAGCTTATTTTAACCCTTAAATCTTTATTCTTCAATAGGGTTTATCCGGTGAGCTTAACCTCAACTTGTGTGCTAAAATAGGGAAAACTTAAACTAAGAGGTAAGACTTGGTCTATATTCTCTGGGGGCAGGATGATTATTCCCTTCACCAGTCACTGCTTGAGATTAAAAGCGGTCTCGGTGACCAAACCCTCCTTGAAAGCAATCTCACAGAACTTGATGGCGAGGGTCTCACTGTGGGTGGGCTTGGTATGGTTTGCAATGCCGCACCCTTCCTCTCGGAGAGGCGATTGGTGGTGGTCAGGGGGCTTTTAGGACGCTTTGAACCTAAAAATAAATCCGGGCGGAGAAAGAAAATCTCTAAAACCAGCCACGAAGATGAGTGCAAACTACTGGCTGGTTATATATCTGGGATACCTGGTAGTACGGTGCTGGTATTAGTTGACGACCGGCTAACTGGAGGTAATCCTCTATTTTCGGAACTTGCCAGAATAGCCGAAGTGAGGTCTTTCCCGGTGCTGAGAAGTAGAGCGTTGGCGGATTGGATTAAGCGGCGGGCAGAAAGAGAGGGTGGCAGTATCTCTCCCGAGGCGGTCTCCTTACTGGCTGGATTTGTTGGCAGCAATTTATGGGTCATGGCGAGTGAAATTGATAAACTGGTTCAATATACCTCAGGTCGTCGCATTGAGGCCGAGGACATCAGCAAGCTGGTAAGCTATGCTCAAGAGCCCAATGTCTTTGCCATGATTGACGCTATTCTTGACTCCAAAGCTGAAATCGCTCAGGGGTTGCTGCAAAGGTTACTAGAAGAGGGAGCTACCCCGGCCTCTCTACTGGTTAGGTTGTCGCGTCAGTTCCAGCGGGTTCTTCGAGCCAGGGTGTTGAAAGAGCGGGGAATGCCTAAGGTTCAGATTCAGAGCAGGTTGAGCATAACTCAAGATTTCATCCTGCGGAGGACTTTAGAGCAAGCTCAGAGGTATACCTTGGTTCGCCTTAAGGAAGTCTACCAGAAGCTGCTTGAGGCTGACCTCTCAATTAAGACCGGGAAATACCCCGGTGAACTTGCTCTTAATATCCTGGTGGCTGAGTTGTGCCGATAGACGAAGTGGTAATTTTCTTAAAGCAGTTTATGAGCAATAGATTTAAAATTAGCCATCTAGTTTTCTGTTTCTCCTATCCTGTTTGGGGTAACCGATAGCTTCTCTCTTGCTTGACAGGCTTAGCGCTATGGTGCTAGAGTTTTGGCGTCAGGTGGATGATATCGGGCGGGATGAGCACTGACAAATATTCAAATGGCTTGTATTCGTCCTAAATAAAGAGGACAGCTTTACGTTTGAACTTCCCGTGAGTAGGGGGTGAGACAAAGTGACCCCAGCCCTCAGCAGTAATGAAGCCCAACTGAAAGAGTTATATCATCAAAAACTCTCGTCGTGTCGCCTGATTCTGGCGAGCAATCGTGGCCCGATTGAGTACTATCTTGCTCAAGACAGGGAGCTTAAGGCGCGTCGTGGTAGCGGCGGTGTCGTTACGGCACTGAGTGGTATCAGTGATTTTATCGAGATGGAATGGATTGCCAGTGCCATGGGTGAGGGTGATAGAGAGGCGGCGCGAATGGCCAAAGGGGAAAGCTTTAAAGGACCTAAAGCCCGGGAAAACCTGTATCTCCGGTTTGTAGTCAGCCCACGAAGCAGGTATCACAAGTTTTACGGTGTCTTTTGTAACCCCCTTCTCTGGTTCCTGCAGCATTATATGTGGAACTCTCCTCGAACACCTAATATCGACCATGTCACTTATGATGCCTGGGAGAATGGCTATATCCCGGTAAATCAAGCCTTTGCCCAGGCAGTGATTAGCTCGGCCAAGCGTAGTCAGCCACCATCGGTAGTGATGCTCAATGACTACCACCTCTATTTAGCCGGTGGTTATATCCGCCAGGAGATGCCGGATTTGCCGATCCAACACTTCATTCATATCCCCTGGCCAGCGGCAAGCTACTGGCAACTGCTTCCAGACCAGATGCGGCAAGCCATTATCCGTAGTTTGTGTGCGGCTGATATTGTTGGGTTTCAGACTTCACGAGATGTTAATAGTTTCCTTAACTGTTGTGAAACGCTTACCCATGGGGCTGAGGTGGATTATCGTGAGCAGACCGTTCAATTTAATGGGCGTATTACTCGGGTTAAAGCTTACCCTGTCTCGGTCAATGTTGCCGCTCTCAGGAGGTTAGTTTCATCAACTGAAATTAAGGAGTACGAGGCTAAATTAAAACCCCTTTGTGGAGAAAAGACTATTGTTCGTGTTGATCGGGCTGAGCCGAGCAAGAATATTATTCGTGGTTTTAGAGCCTTTGATATCTTTCTTGAACGACACCCGGAATTTTTAAGGAGGGTTAAATTTATCGCCTTTCTCGTCCCCACTAGAACCCACATAAGGATGTATCAACGTTATACCGAAGATATTATCCAGCTGATTGAGACGATAAACAGTAAATACGGGACAGATGACTGGCATCCCATCGATTATTTCTATGAAAACAATTACTACCAAGCCATTGCCGGCATGCGTCTTTATGATGTTCTGCTGATAAATGCGGTCATTGATGGCATGAACCTGGTGGCCAAGGAAGGGCCTACGGTTAATGACCGTAACGGTGTGCTGATATTATCGGAGACGGTGGGTGCCTGCGAGCAGTTGGGGGAAAATGCCTTGACGGTAGCACCGGCTGACCTTGAGGGAACAGTACGTGCTTTATATACTGCCTTGACCATGCCGCTTGAGGAGCGAAAAAGGCGAGCCATGGCGCTTAAAGAGTCTATTTCAAGAGAGGATATTACTGATTGGCTTCGGCATCTGCTTGAGGATATTGCTAGTTTGGTTTGAGTTTCTCGGCCATCCAGCCAAGCAAGCGCTCAACTTCTGCCACCCCATTTAAGGTTAAATCAGCATTTAAGGTTAGTTCCTGCGGTGTTTCCCTGCCGATAACACCGAGCGCCAAGCCCTGAAAATCGAGCTCGTCTCTGGCGGTGTGGATAGCTTTGAGGGCATCAATATCAGTATGGTCATCCCCGAGGTAAATACCACCCCCTAAATTATAGCTTTTGATTAGCTCAAGCGTGGCCGTGCCTTTGTTGGCCTCTACCTCGGGGAGAAGGTTTATAACCATCTTGCCGGCTACAATTCGTAACTTACATGCTTGGGGTAAGCCCTTGATTGCGCCCAAAAGTTCCTGCTCGACTGACTCGGGCTCTGGGCTAAGACGGTAGTGAATTGAGGCGGTTACTCCCTTATCCTCGACAATAATGCCTTCGTTTGAGAGAACCGGGCTTAGTTGTTTGAGGGCAGCTCTGATGATACCGGTATACTCCTTAACCCCTTGAGTTATTTCGTAGCCCTCTTTGCTTAATCGTTCCAGACCGTGATTCCCGACATAAACCATGCCCCTAATTCCAATCATCTCTTTTATTTTGCTTGATGGTCTTCCTGAAATGGCGGCGACCAGGGTTAGTCTGCTTGATAGGATGGAAAGGTAATGACGGCATTTTGGGGAAACCCTGGCTTGCTCTGGGGTGGGAACAATCTGGCTGATGGTGCCATCAACATCAGTAAAAAGCCCGAAGCGGGGCTTTTTGAGGGCTTCACAAATTAAATCCAATCTATCGAAAACATCTACCACAGATTAAATAATCTAGCACTTACTTTCATCTTCGTCAAGCTCAAGCTCGACAAATCAGCCAGGATGAAATAAAGTAGAGGTGGTGATAGCCTTTAAAGTCAAAACCGATTGGAGATTATGGTGCAAGTCCGTAAGGCGGTGATTACTGCGGCTGGTTTGGGGACAAGGTTTCTGCCCATTACCAAGTCACAGCCCAAAGAAATGCTGCCGTTGGTCAACAAACCTTTAATCCAGTATGCGGTTGAAGAGATAATCGGTTCCGGTATCAGAGAGATTTTCATCGTCATCGCCCCGGGTAAGGGAGCCATAAGGGACTACTTTTGCCGTTCCTCTAATCTGGAAGAAATCCTGCTTAAAAAAGGTGAAACTGAGCTCGCAGGGGAAATCCGTGAGCTTTCCAATTTGCCCGGTATCTGCTGTGTCATGCAGAGGAGGCAACTTGGGTTGGGGCATGCTATCCTGACCGCCAGGGAAGTTATCGGGGATGAGCCATTTGCCGTTGTTCTCCCCGATGACATTGTTGATAGTGATGTGTTCACCCTGAAGCGGATGATAGAGGCTTTTAAAGAGTACCGGACCTGTATCATTGCTGTTGAACGTATCGACCGTCAGGATACCATAAAGTATGGCGTTATCAGGTCGGAGAGGGTTTCAGATCATCTCTACCGGGTGCTTGACCTGGTGGAAAAGCCAGAACCTGAACGGGCCCCTTCTAATCTGGGAATAGTCGGCCGGTATATCCTTACCCCTCAGATATTCGCTGCCCTTGAAGCTACGCCACCGGGTAAAAATCGGGAGATTCAGCTCACCGATGCCCTGAAACTACTGCTCCAAAAACAGCCAATCTATGCCTGCGAACTTGAAGGGGTGCGTTATGATGCCGGTACACCACTGGGCTGGATGAAAGCCGCAGTTGCCTTTGCCCTTAAAGATGGTGAAATAGGGCCAGAGCTAAAAAGATACCTGAAGAAGTTGCTGTGAGTTTAAAGCTTGACATAAAATCCTGTCCTTCATTGACAGCTTGAACGTCTTAAACTAAAATCTTAGGTGACTATTTTATTTTTACCATTGGAGAGTGACTGGTGACTGGTGATGAACTTCGCGCCTTGTTCTTGAGTTTCTTTGAGGAAAAAGGGCATAGGGTTATTCCCAGCTCGTCACTTATTCCGCATGGCGACCCCACTCTGCTCTTAACAACGGCCGGAATGGTGCAGTTTAAACCCTACTTCTTGGGTGAGGCAGTGCCGCCCAGCTCGCGTCTCGTCTCTTGCCAGAAGTGTTTTCGCACCACTGACATTGAATCGGTAGGTGACAGGAGCCACCTCACTTTTTTTGAGATGCTGGGCAACTTCAGCATCGGTGATTACTTCAAGAAAGAAGCCATTACCTGGGCCTGGGAGTTTGTTACCCGGCGTCTTAAGTTATCCCCTGAGCATCTGTGGATAACCGTCTTTACTGACGATGACGAGTCTTTCTGCTTCTGGCGCGAGCTGGGTGTTCAGGAGACGAAAATATTGAGGTTGGGTGAGAAAGATAACTTCTGGGGGCCGGCCGGGAACTCTGGCCCCTGCGGACCATGCAGTGAAATTCACTATGACTTTGGAGAAGAATTCGGCTGTGGCAAGGCTTCCTGTGGGCCGGGCTGTGATTGTGGTCGCTTCTCTGAGATTTGGAACCTGGTCTTTACCCAGTACAATCAGGATGAAGCCGGGAATCGGGCGCTGCTGCCAAAACCTAATATCGATACCGGTCTGGGGCTTGAGCGGACAGCCGCCGTAATGCAGGGTAAAACCTCGGTCTATGAGACCGACCTCTTCCTGCCACTGATTAAACGGGTATCCCAGTTATGCGGCCAGAAATATGGCTCTGGTAGTGAAACTGATAATGCCATGCGGATTGTTGCCGAGCACGCCCGGGGGATTGCCTTCCTCATCGGTGATGGGGTTATCCCTTCCAATGAGGGGCGGGGCTATGTGCTGCGACGCCTGCTCAGGCGCGCCGCCCTTTTCGGCAGGAGACTGGGCCTGGATAAGCCTTTCTTAGCCGAGATGGCGGGGGCCACCATAAAACTTATGGGGCATGTCTATCCGGAGATAGTTGAGCGACAGGACTTCATTACCAAAGTGGTCAAGCTTGAGGAAACCAGGTTTGACGAAACGCTTACTACCGGGCTTGAGCTTATCGAAAGTATTATAATTGAGAAGGGAACTGGCAAAACAGGAGAAATCTCAGGTGAAGATGCTTTTAAGTTATATGACACCTATGGATTTCCGGTAGAGCTTACCAAAGAGATTGCTCGCGGGCGTGGTCTTTCCGTTAATCTAGAGGGCTTTGAAAGGGAGATGGAGAGGCAACGTGAGCGTGCCCGTACCTCTCACAAGTTTAAAATAAAGCCAATAATGGGAAAACCTGGTGTGCCTATTGCTGATGTTAAATTTGTTGGCTATGACTCCCTGAAATACAAGACTGTTATTTCTGGTCTCCTGGTTGATGAGCCTGTAAGCACGGTGTCAGCGGGACAGAAGGTTGATATCATTCTTTCTGAGACCCCTTTCTATGCCGAGATGGGGGGTCAGGTAGGTGATACCGGTGAGATACGCGGTGGGAGCGGGCGTTTCATCGTCACCGATACGGTTCGTGTCCCACCTGATATTGTTGTCCATCAGGGCTATGTAGAGAAGGGCAATCTAAGCGTAGATGATGAGGTTGAGGCTGAGGTCGATTTAGAGCGGCGGCTTGATATTGCACGGAATCACACCGCAACCCACCTCTTGCAGCTTGCCCTGCGCGAGGTTCTGGGTGCGCGTGTCGAGCAGCGCGGCTCACTGGTGGCTCCGGAGCGCTTCAGATTTGACTTCTCTCATCTTGAGGCACCGGCGGCTGAAGAAATAGAAAGAGTAAAGTGTCTGGTCAATGAGAAAATCCGTCAGAACCTGCCGGTATACGCTGAAGAACTCTCGTACGAGAAGGCGAAGGAAGAGGGGGCAGTAGCCCTCTTTGATGAAAAATATGGTGATGTGGTTCGTGTTCTTAAAGTGGGCAAACCGCCAGTTTCCTCCGAGCTATGTGGCGGCACCCATGTTCACGCCACCGGTGAGATAGGTTTTTTCCAGATTACCGCCGAGATGAGCATTGGTGCCGGACTGCGGCGCATTGAAGCCATTACCGGTCGAGGTGCTGAAGCATTTATTACCAAGCGCCTATCCGATTTGCAGAAGGCGGCTGAATATCTGGACGCTGAATTAGATGATGTTGCGGGTAGGGTGGATAGCCTGAGTACTGAGCTGAAGAATGAACGCCAGCGGGCTTTAGCTCTGGAGAGGGAACTGGCCAGAAAAGAGGTTGAGTCGCTGTTAGCTCAGGCAGAGGTTATTAATGGGGTGAGAATGCTGGCGGCCAAGGTTTCATCCCACCGAATGGAGATCTTGCGTGAAATGTCTGACCTATTGAGGGGGAAGTTCGGGAGTGCGGTGATAGTGCTGGGTACGGTTTATCAGGATAAACCCGCTTTTATCGCCTCTGTGACCCCGGATTTGGTGGCTAAGGGCTATCAGGCCGGGGACATCATAAAGCAGGTAGCCAGGGTAGCTGGCGGTGGCGGTGGCGGTAAAGCTACCCTGGCTCAGGCTGGTGGCAGATATAAAGACAAACTGGATGAAGCCTTAAAGCTGGTGAAAAGTCTTATCTAGTCTGGAGGCTAAAGAAATGCGCAGTCTGGCTCTTGATGTTGGCGACAGGAAAATTGGAGTGGCTTTAAGTGACCCCATGGGAATACTGGCTAGTCCGCTGACTATCATCCCCTGCCATGAGGAAGACTCTGGCATCGAGGCAATTGCTGATATTATCGGCCAATATACTGTCAAGCAGGTTATTGTCGGACTGCCGCGCCTGATGGATGGTAGTTTGGGCAGGCAGGCGGAAAAGGTAAAGGCGTTTGCTGGAAAATTGGCTGGTTACATTGATGTCCCGATTGACTTTAGAGATGAGCGCCTGACAACACTATCGGCGAAACGTCTGGTGCGGGAAGCAAACACCAAAAGGTCAAAACGCAGCCCTCAAGATGATGCCATTGCAGCCGCGCTTATTCTGCAAAGTTACCTGGATGAGGAGCGCTAGTTTTTCATTATTCTTCCGAGTCTCTAATTTATGGGGGACATCAGGATGGTAATTACCAATACCGAGCACCCACCGGCGGCAGCTACTGCCCTTGGCATTGTTACCGGTGGTTGGGCAAATGGAATCGTTATTTTCATCTTGCTCAGTGTGGTTAGTTTAGCTATTATTAGAAGGTTACTTGGAGGTTACTTAAGAGACCTCTTTTAGTTTTGCCCTGAGAGGGATTTGACGAAATTTTCGGTTGATGAGAAATTATCTTGAGATATTAAAGCCCAGAGCCAGCATCCTTTTAACCTTCATTGGGGTTGTGGCGGCTATTTTAGCCGCCGATGGCTTTCCTCCCTTGGGCAGGCTCCTTTTAGTCCTGATAACGATTCTCCTTGCCAGCGCCGGTGCCAATGGTTTAACCAACTATCTAGACCGTGATATTGACGCTCGGATGGAACGGACCCAACACCGTGCTCTACCCTCAGGACGTATAAGACCACCGGAGAAGGTATTGCCGTTGGTCATTGGCCTGGTCATTTCAGGTTTGGTTCTAGCCTGGTATCTTGATTGGCGGGTCTTTTTAATTGGCCTTATTGGTAGTGTCGTTGCCGCTACCTGGCGGAAAAAAGCAACCTGCGTTTTCCCGCAGGGGGCAATTGCCAGTTGTGCCCCGGCGCTGATGGGATGGTTTTCTATTGAAGCTGTTTTTAGTTGGGAGATAGTGCTCTTGTGCCTGCTTATTCTCTTCTGGCTACCACTTCATGTTTGGAGTCTCATGGTTTCAAACCGTCAGGATTACCTTAACGCCGGGATTACTTACTTCCCGGTGTGCTGGGAGGTAAAAAAATCAGTCAGGGTATTTCCGGTGTTCGGAGTAGCGCTTTACATTACCTCCATTGTCCTGTATTTTGTGGCTGGCTTTGCCTGGCTTTACCTGATGGTAGCCAGTTTGCTCGGTATTGCCATGCTTTACGTTAGCTTGCGGCTGGTTCTCTCCGGTGCCTCCAGGGATGCCTTGAGACTCTATAAACTTTCTACCTTCCCCTACCTGGGCCTGCTGTTTCTGGCAATGTTATTTGATATCTGGCTGCTTTAGTAATCTTCAACCGGGGTGGAACTTTAAATGGGTCACTTCCGCTTAATTTTAACTTGTAATCAAGCCCGTGCCGGGGAGCTTATAACACCTCATGGCAGGGTTCTAACACCGGTATTTGCACCGGTGGGAAGCCAGGGAACGGTAAAAACCCTTACCCCTGAAGAACTCAAATCTCTTGGGATAACACTGATACTGGCTAATACCTATCATCTCTATTTGAGGCCAGGTATTGAGGTAATTAGAGAAGCAGGGGGTCTGCATAAGTTCATGGGCTGGGATGGGGTAATCCTCACCGATAGCGGTGGCTATCAGGTATTCAGCTTGGCACCACTGCGTCGGGTTAGCGATGAGGGGGTTAACTTCCGGTCTCATATTGACGGCAGTCAGCATTTCTTCACTCCTGAGCAGGCGATTCGGTTTCAACAAATTATTGGCGCCGATATTATTATGACTCTGGATGATGTTCCTGCCCATGATGATGATTTATCAAGGGTAAGACGGGCAATGGAGAGGACGCACCGCTGGGCGGGGAGGTGCCAGCAAGCCCTAAAGACCAGCAGCCAGGTGTTATACGCCATTGTACAGGGAGGACTTTTCCCTGAGCTTCGCCACCAGTCGGCACAGTATCTAACCTCTCTTGGATTTTCTGGCTATGCCATTGGCGGCTTGAGTTTGGGGGAACCGAAAAAGCTAACCCTGATGATGATTGAGGAGACGGTGGCTTTTTTGCCGGAGGACAAACCTCGCTACCTGATGGGGGTTGGCTCGCCAGAGGATATAATTGAAGGTATTGCCAGGGGGTGTGATATCTTTGATAGCGCTCTGCCCACCCGGGTTGCTCGAAATGGCTCACTCTTTACCCGGCGGGGTCGGCTGAATATCCGTAACAGTGCCTTCAAAGAGGAAAAGGAACCAGTTGAACCGGGCTGCAACTGCTATGCCTGCCGTAACTTTTCGGCGGCTTACCTCCACCACCTTTTTAATTCGGGTGAACTCCTAGCCTACCGATTAGCCACGCTTCATAATCTGAATTTCATCGCTGGTCTGGTAAGTCAAGCCAGAAGTGCCATTCTTGGTGGCACCTTCGATTCTTTTCGGGATAATTTCTTGCAGGGCTATAGGACTACTGGCGAGGAAGTTCGGCTTGAGCAGAAGCAAAAATGGCTCAAGGCACGCCGTTTGAGAGATAACGAGTAGTTTTTTATTTCAGGTTGTTTCCTGGCTCAAGGTCTCGGCTCGTATTCCTCTGGAGATAGCCCAGGAAATTGCTTCATCAATCTTCTGGTCTTCACCCTCAACCTCAAGTTCAATCCAGTCTGTATCTTCGGCTGCTTTGAGCTGTTCGGTGCCGGTTTTTAGATTGAACTGCTCGCCAAACTCAAGGATGAGTGCCTGAACATTGATATCGGAGGAAAAGCTGAGCATTAAACGCCGTCTTGCCATGGG
>SDBT01003679.1_pt1 | contig 26376 bp, 15 predicted proteins | sample 2277101 | NCBI WGS metagenome assembly SDBT01 (sample SAMN10404973, study PRJNA504765) | marine sediment metagenome | isolation source: marine sediment core GS10_PC15, 103 cmbsf | place: Arctic Ocean: Southern Knipovich Ridge | collected 2010 | reverse complement strand
AGTGGGGACCGTGACCAGTTGGGACTGGGATTTTGATGACGATGGTTCCACGGATTCAACGGCACAAAACCCCTCATATGCATACAACACGCCAGGGACGTACACCGTAACGTTAACCATTAACGGTGGTTCGGACGTCAGACAAAGAACGGACTATGTCGTCGTTAGCGAGGTGCCGCCAGAGTGCGAGTTTGATGCCAATCCCACGAGTGGCACTGTTCCGCTTTCTGTTCAGTTCATAGACCTGTCCACCGGACCGGTGACGGGCAGGTACTGGGAATTTGGTGACGGAGACACGAGTATAGCTCAAAATCCTGTCCATGATTACCAAACGGGCGGTTACTATACGGTCAGGTTGACAGTCAGTGGCCCTGGTGGCTCGGACGTAAAAGGCAAGGTCGACTATATCCATGTGGGCGACCTTCCGCCAGAGCCGGACTTTATTGGCAATCCGGTTAGCGGCGATGCCCCCGTGACGGTTCAATTTACCGACCTATCCACAGGTGTTATTACAGACTGGGCCTGGGATTTTGATGGCGATGGCAATACAGACTCAACAGAGCAGAACCCCTTCCATACATATCAAGACGGTGGTGTCTACGATGTTGAGTTGATGGTCACCGGACCAGGTGGTTCGGAATTCAGGGGGAAGATTGGTTATATCGAAGTGGGTGATGAGCCGCCTGTGGCCGAGTTCTCTGGCAGCCCCACCAGCGGCATGCGGCCCCTGAGGGTGGACTTCACTGACCTGTCCACGGGTGTGATAACAGACTACTACTGGGAGTTCGGAGATGGCCATGACAGTACGGAGCAAGATCCGACGCACGATTATCATGTACCCGGAGACTACACCGTTACTCTGACGGTGTCGGGTCCGGGTGGCTCGGATATAAGAGGAAAAGTCAACTGCGTTCATGTTTTGGAGGCTCCGCCCGTGGCCGACTTCATAGCCAGCCCCACGATCGTGGCAGCGGGAACAGACGTTCAGTTCACAGACTTGTCTATCGGCACGATAGCAGACTACGCGTGGGATTTTGACAATAATGGTTCCACGGATTCAACAGAGCAGAACCCTACACATGCGTACCAGTCCCCAGGGTACTATACAGTTCGACTGACTGTATCGGCCCCCGCGGGTTCGGATTTCAGGGAACGGGTTGATTACATATACGTAAACGCAGGGCCGGTAGCAGAGTTTACGGCGAGTCCGACCAGTGGTAACAGGCCTTTGACGGTTCAGTTTGCGGACCATTCAACGGGAAGCGTCACTGACTACTTATGGGAATTTGATGACGGAGACACCAGTACCGATCAAAACCCGATTCATATATACCAGAGTGAGGGAGACTTCACCGTTCGGCTGACAGTCAATGGTTCAGACTTCAAGGAGCGGATTGCATATATCCACGTGGGAGAAGAGACTTCGTGGGCCAAGTTCTACGGTTCCCCGGGCAATTTTGGCAATGACCGGGCTAGGGATATCCAGCCGACCAGTGATGGTGGATACATTGTTGTTGGTTGGGCGGTTTTAGGCAGTGACATGTGGATATCGAAGCTTAATTCGGATGGAACCATTCGATGGCAGAAGGCTTTTGATGGAAGCAGGGGCGACTTTGGCCGGTCCGTCGAGATTACAGACGACGGCGGATGTGTCGTGGCGGGTTACACATACTCTTTTGGTCCAGACCAATTCCATTCCGACATCTGGCTTATGAAGCTCGATTCAGAGGGTAACACCGAGTGGCAGAGAGTCTATGGGGACATTGGTACGCAACGGGTGTCCTCTATCCGGGGGACTGCGGATGGCGGGTACATCATGGCCGGTGAGAGCAATCCTGGCAACCGTTATGACTTCTGGGTCCTGAAGCTCACCGCCAACGGCACTTCGGCTTGGCAGAAGACATACAGCGTTGGGGGCGGGTATGATCGAGCCTACGCGGTGCAACAAACCCTGGACGGCGGGTATATCGTTTGCGGCGAGAGCGACTTCAATTTCTGGATACTGAAGCTCAAAGCTGATGGAACCGTGGACTGGGAGAAGGCATATAACGACGGTGGTTGGAATATAGCCCGTGCCATCGAACAGACAACGGACTTTGGGTACATCGTGGCTGGCGAGGGGGACACTGACGCATGGGTGATGAAGCTTAACGCTGACGGCACCATCGTATGGCAAAAGACCTACGGAGGCACAGGAGGTACTTGGGATGCCGCATCTTCGGTCCAGGAGACCTTTGACGGCGGGTATGTCGTGGCAGGCTACACGAGGTCTTTCGGTCAAGGCGATTCTGACGTTTGGGTGCTCAAGCTGGACGCCAATGGCACAATTGTCTGGGAGAAGACCTATGGCGGAAGCGAGGATGAAGACGCCCTGCAAATTCGGGAATCTGCGAATGGATACATTGTGGCCGGCTGGACAGAGTCCTTTGGGGCAGGGTTCAATAATTATCCCGATATCTGGGTACTGAACCTTGACATTAATGGAGAAATCCCTGGATGCACTGCTATGGGGACGAGTACTGCTGTGGTGACGGACACAGCAGTTCAGCCTGTAGACACCAATGCGTTCGTGTCAGGAACCGACCTGCTTCCCTTGATTGCAGGCATTGTCTCGCTTGACACGTCTGTTGATACATCGGCGGTCTGCAGCGATATCTCTCTCGCCCGGGCCGATTTCAGCGCTAATCCGACCACTGGCGTTTGGCCGCTCGACGTTCAATTCACGGATCTGTCCAGCGGCACAATCACGGGGTGGTCTTGGTCTTTTGGCGACGGTCACACCAGCACTGAGCCAAACCCGTCTCATGTGTATCAGGCCGCGGGTCAATACACCGTATCCCTCACCATAGACGGGCCGGACGGGCTGGATACCGAGACGAAGAGCCATTACATTGAGGCTCTACATTTTGCTGACTTTAGCGCTGGCCCGCTCGCGGGCATCGCACCGCTGAGGATCTTTTTTACTGATGAGACATCAGGTAATCCGACGGCGTGGCTGTGGGATTTCGGCGACGGGAAAACCAGCACAAGGAGGAACCCAAGCAACACTTACTTCGACATGGGTTACTATGCAGTATCTCTTACGGCAACCACCGCGAATGGTGAGGATACCATAACAAAGACAGACTATGTCTACGTAACCGATTATGGGGTCCCGGTCATAAATGCGTTAAACCCCACGGCTGTTGAGCCTAAGCGCAAGATTAGAATCCGGGGCTTCAACTTTGGTGACACCCAGGGCGATAGTGTGGTTCATATTGGTCCGAGAACGTTCGATGCGAGCAAGCCTAGAATAAAGGAGTGGACAAATACCAGGATCGTCATCAGGATTCCTAACCAGAGATGTGACCAGTTCCCCGTTGGTGAAGATTCGAGAACCAGGAAGGTTTGGGTGACGGTTGACGGCGTGAACAGTAACATGAAGACACTGACAGTGTTAAAGCCTGCTACCTGTCCTTAACCTCCATAGTCTTCACCTCTGCTCAGTTACAAGAGTTACTCATGCAAAAACACTATGGCAGAGCACTTGGATCATTTTTTTTCAACAAGAAGGTATGATCACAATATGCAAGGACAAGGAACTACACGTCAAAGCGCGGTTGCTACATGTTGCCTTAGGGAGGAAGGACTCAATCATTCTTCTTTGTCTTCCGGCAAGAATCTAAAAAGGCCGCGCAACAGGTCTCTGCGAGACATGGATTTCTTGGATGCTTCCTCCAATTTGCGCCAAGGATTGAATCCCTCCTTTTTTTTGCCCTTTTTGGGATATCGCTTCTTGGGAGGTTCTGGATCAGCCGGTTGCCTCTCTTGGGCCTCTGCCAGGTTGGAGCCATCAGTTTCAGGGGTTTGTTCAAAAGTTGTGTCCGTCAAATCGACCGACTTTTCAAATAGAGTGTCACGGCAACTGACCTTGCCTCGAAAGGTTGAATGGCTGAAATCAACATTGGCTGCAAATCTGGCGTTGTCGAATCGGGTGTCTCCCTCAAAAACACATGATGTGAAAGTGACTCTCTTCTCAAATACGGCCTTAGCAAAGCTGACCCCTGAGCGGAACAGACAATCGTCAAACGATACTTCTTCTTTAAAAATGGTTGCATCGAATTCTGCCTCTCTATCAAAGCAGGTCTCCAAAAAACCGAGGTTTCCTGTAAACACAATTTTATTGAAAAGGGCTTTTTCTGTGAACAGAGAATCCTCGAAAGAGATATCAACGCTGGTTGCGTGAAGACGGACTTTCTTAAACACACATTCTTCAAGATTGAGAGGACGATGCTCCTTGTTAGCAAAGGCAACTATTTGCGTCAAACTGGGGATGATTCTTTCCTGTATGAGTATGTCACTTCGGTGGGTACTTTGTTCATCATCCTTCTGCTGGGTCAGGTCTGTGATCGTGAACTCCGGAAGATCTTCCTCGTCTTCCTCATCGTCCATGTTGTCGTTTTCTATATCATCTTCATGCATCTTTTGGGCTCCCTTGGGGATTTGCGATCTGACAACGAATGTATAACTCGTTATGTTGATCGGGTCAAGCAATAGGAATTGAGGGAATGAGACAACGAATATCCTTAATCGGGTTAGATGGGGCTACCTTCAAGATTATTCTGCCGTGGGCCAAGGAAGGGAAGCTGCCCAACCTGACAAAAATGATGGAAGCAGGGGCGTGGGGTGAACTCGAATCGACCATTCATCCACTGTCACCTCAGGCCTGGGCTTCTTTCATGACCGGAAAGAACCCTGGGAAGCACGGTATCTTTGAGTTTATCCAGCACCAACCCAACAGTTATGACCTCCATTACGTCAACGGCGGATTTGTCCAGGGAAAAAAGTTGTGGGAGATTCTGAGTGAGGCAGGCAAAAGGGTGTGTGTCATCAATGTGCCGTTTACCTATCCGCCCAGCCCGGTCAACGGATGCCTTATTGCAGGTCTTGATGCGCCTGGTCCGCGTTCTGAATTCTTCTACCCTCCTGACCTCATGGCCGAGGTGACTGAGAAGTTTGGACAGTACCAGTTGCGGCAACACCCTTACAAGGCCAAGCCGGAGACTTACCTCAAGGAGATCTTGCGACAGTTTGAATATATTCTGAACGTCGCAAAATATCTCAAGGTCAAGGACTCCTGGGATCTTTTTGTAGTTGTTTTTGAATCAACAGACCTTGTTCAACATTTCTATTGGCACTACGCATTTCCAGAAGCTTTTGACATAAAACCCTGTGAGAACAAGACCCTCAGCCAAGCCATATTTGAGGTTTACGAAAAAATCGACGAGGGATTGGGTGAATTGCTTGATCTGTGTGAGTCGGACGAAACCGTCATGGTTATGTCAGACCACGGTTTTTCCCCGTGCCGCAAGATATTCTTTATGGACAACTGGCTCAATCAGCAGGGCTACCTCGCCTACCGTGAAGAAAGCGGGAAGGCTTACGGGCTAACAAGGTTTGCTCATCTGGCCTTTCAAAGATATCTTCCAAACAGGTTTAAGGGCTGGACGACCTCTCTGTTACCCGGACTGAGAAATCAACTTCGGTCTTACTTGACCACTGCCACAATTGACTGGGGAAACACAAGGGCCTTTTCACTGGGCATAGATTCTACCAACATTTATATTAATCTGAAAGGGAGATTCCCCAAGGGCATTGTTGGGACTGGCAGCGAATGCGAATGCCTCAAAGATGAGATTGCAGAAAGGCTTGGGGATCTGGTAGATCCTTCCACGGGCGAAAGGATTGTAGAAAGGGTTTACAGGCGTGAGGAGCTGTATCATGGAGGCTGCTTGGACAACGCACCGGATCTGCTGGTCACCTGGAGAGACTTTGAGTATAATACCAGGAGAGCATATGGTAGGGAAGGAGACAGCCTTTTTGGTTCTAGCTTAGACTATAGCGATGTTTCCGGGTATTCCTCTCTTCAAAAATCAGGAACCCACCATGTGAAGGGAATATTTATGGCTAATGGGCCGCAGGTCAGGCAGAGAGCCTCATTTGAGGGAGCAAGAATTATTGATTTGGCGCCGACTATCTTGTACCTGTTGGGTGAACCCATACCCGGAGACATGGATGGCCGAATAATAGAGGAGATCATTCAAGACCGCTTCCTGTCTGCCAATCCCATTCGATTTGGTTCTCCTGAGGCTTTGGACGGGAAGACAGAACCGTTCAGTTATAGTGAAGGGGAACAAGAATATATTAGAGATAAGTTAAAAGGCCTGGGTTATATTGATTGATGGAACCCGTGAGTGACACTCGACTGGAGGAGAGAAAGGACTGCGACCTTTGCAGGGAGAACGAATTTGAACCGTTTGCAGAAATTCGTCAGCTCAAGAGAAAAATAGTAAGGTGCAGGAACTGCGGCCTTGTCTTTGTGAACCCCATGGACAAATCGTTGCTCACCCTTGATTTTGAAGATAGCGAAGAAAGAGATAGTAAATACCGCAGAATAAGGCACATTGCCGAAAATGAGGGAAAACATGAAGAAGATGTTGTCAAGCAGGAAGAGATCGTCAGAACACTGCACTTTGGGCACCGAAGGAAAGCCATTGAACACTGCTTGAAACCCGGCAGGCTCTTGGACATAGGTTGTGGGCGTGGTTTCTTTCTTGCCAACTTTGTAGGACGTGGTGTTGACTATTTCGGGATAGAGCCCAGGAGACGGATATGGGAAGAGGCAGGAAAGAGGGTTGGTGAGGACAAGATTTTCTGCGGAACATTGAAAGAGGCTAGTCTGCCAGACTCGTATTTTGGCGTAGTGACCATGATCAATCTGATAGAGCATCTCCCTTGTCCCAAAGAAACTCTGGAAGAAGTCAATCGCATTATCAAGGACCGTGGGCTTCTGTACATCGAGACACCGGATGTGGGTAGTGTTGCCGCCAGGATCCTAGGAAGAAGGTGGCATGCCTTCTTGGAACCTGAGCATCACTTCTTCTTCTCGAGAGATACTCTGGCAACGATGTTAAACCATACAGGATTCAAAGTGAAGGCAGTAAAAAAAGGGAACAAGCTATTCTCCATCCGATACGCATTGTATCGGCTTAGTTGGTATAGCAATGCACTATCGCATCATTTGAAAAGAATTCTAGGAAGAATTCATATATTGGATAGGACGATAAGAATTCCTCAGCCTGACGAACTGATAGTTATAGCTGAAAAGGTAACGACTCCTGTTGAAGTGAAACCTCCAGTCCCCGTGGTGGGATGTTCTGGGGGACGTTCCTGATAGATGGTTCCTTGGGTTGAACCGTTTAAGAGGGGTTTCTGATTCACCGAAAAAACCATGAGTGGAATTGCAACGATCATTAGGAACAGTATAGCCAATTATGGCAAGATGATTTACAGGTCAGGCACTGCCTTTGTCACCATTGCCATTATAGCGAGATATCTGAACCCTACTACCTTTGGCAAGTACGCCTTTGTGGTTGCCCTTGTTGAGGTTATCAGCGTTATTGCCAGCATGGGACTCCCCCCCATCATTATTAGGGAGGTGGCCAGAGACAAAGGCAAAGCCCCTGTTCTCCTCACCGCTGGTATCATTTTGGAGGTAGCCCTATCTGTGCTGGCGATGGTCATCATCGTCATTGTATTCAATCTTGTGGCCAGTTCTCGAGAAATAATATGGGGGGCCTATATCTGCGGGATTGGAATGATTCTTGACATCTGGGGAAAGTTCTTTGCTGCCTTTTGTCAGGGTTATGAGAAGATGGAATACAATGCCTATCAAACACTCATTGGTCAAAGCGTTCACGTTATTTTCGTCATCCTTGCAGCCGTTGGAGATTTTGGTTTGCTTGGTATTTTCACCGCCCTCTTGTTGGCCAGACTATCGTCTGCTTGTTATGGCTGTTGGATCGTTTTCAAGAAATTTGCAAGACCTGAGCCTTCAATCAAGGGCATGTCGTTGAAATTTCTTGTTAAGGAAGCATATCCACTCGCCATCACTAGGATTCTCAGGAGGGTAGATCTTAGGATTGGCACGTTGCTGCTGTACGCCATGAAAACTAAGTATGAAGTCGGTCTGTTCCACGCTGTTTTCAAGATCGCTCAAAGTCTCATGTTTATCACGGAGTCTGTTTCAGCTGCTATTTTTCCTGTTTTTTCAAAGTTCTCTGTTTCTTCCAGGTCCTCGCTCGATTTGGCGTACGAAAAATCTTTCAAATTTGTGCTGTTGATGGGGATTCCCCTGGCTATTTTCTTTAGTTGTTTTTCAAAACCAGCGGTTATTCTCGTATTGGGTCGCGAATATGCTGAGGCTTCGGCCGTACTCCAGATTTTTGGCTGGGTTATCGCCATAATGTTTTTGAACGCCTTCATGGAGAAGATGCTTATTTCCGGAAACAAGCAGTCGTTGGTTGCCACTTGTACCGCCATTATCTTGGGCGTCAACATCTTGCTCGATATAGCCTTGATTCCCAGATTCAGCTACACGGGTGCAGCTATCGCCACCTTGGTTTCAGAGATCGTCCTTTTCTTGCTAAGTTTCCACTTTGTTTCAAGATATATAAGTTCCCTCAAACTATCCAAGGTTCTTGTGAAACCCCTTGTTGCCGGTCTTGGGACACTTTGTCTCACAATCCCATTCAGCGACTTGAACATGGTTCTGGGGGGTGTTATGTTAATCCTGCTTTACCTATCCATATTGCTGGCTGTCAGGACATTCACCCCGGAGGAAGTAGATGTATTGAGACAGGTCTTAAGAAGGCGGAAGAAGGCGGATGCAAGTATGGTGCCATAAGTGAAGGAAGAGGAATGCACTACTTGATTATTGGATCAGGGCTGTCCGGTCTCAGTGTGGGCGCCAGTTTACTGAAGGCGGGACACCGAGTCACATTGCTGGAGAAGACAGATGTTGTAGGAGGGCTAGCTCGGTCTTTTAGGAAAGATGGTTTTCTTTTCGATATCGGGCCCCACATCTTCTTTGGCAAAAAAATGGTGGCGAGGCTGCAAGACTTGCTTGGCGGTGATGTGGACCTAATGCTGAATGATCGTCTTAAGGAGGCGATTTACTTTGACGGGAGGTTCTTCAAATACCCTTTCCAGCCCAAGGATTTGCTCTTCAAAATGGGGAAAGGACGTTTGCTTAAGGCACTTTGGGAACTGTCCGTGAGAAACCTCTGGAGGAACAGAAGACTTGATGAATACGACAACCTTTATGATTGGACGACATCCAAGGTGGGGCCAACACTCTTTTATTATACAGGGTTAGATAGTTACATCGAAAAACTGTATGGGTTACCTTCTGATAAAATATCGTCGGATTGGGGCAAGCAGAGGCTTAAACCTCTCCTTGGTTTTCGCTTGTGGAGATCTATCTTAAGGGGGGGTATTCCTTCCAAGAAGCAACAGAGAGCCTATACTCATTATTGTCCAGAAGGGATAGGCGAGATAGCTGATTCTTTGGCCAGGTATGTCAATCAAAATGGTGGCATCATCCGGTTGAACACTGCGGTAGAGGAGATACAGCTGCAGCGAGACGCGATAAAAAATGTCACAGTTAAAGGGAGTAATGGCATTAGCGGTATGACCGGAGATTATGTCATATCGACGGTTAGGATTGTGGATTTAGTTAAGATGCTTAGCCCTGCGCCTCCGAAAGCGGTAGTATCGGCTGCCAATGCGTTGAGATACCGCAATTTAATCCTACTCTATTTGATAATCAATAGGCCCCGGGTTTTGAAAAACTGTCTGGTTTATGTGGCTGAACGAAACACCACCTTTAAGCGCCTCACTGAATTTAAACACTTTACGGATAAAGCTGCCCCCGAGGACAAGACGACCTTGTGTGTGGAAATTTGCTGCAATCCTGATGATGACATATGGAAGGAAAAAGACGACATCATATTTCAGAAGTCTATGGCTGAATTGCAAGGATTGGATATTGTTGCGCAGCAAGATGTAGAGGCATATTTCATTCAGAGAATTCCCAGCAGCTATCCCATATACTATTTGAGTTACCGCAATACGTTGACGGGAATTTTTGAATATTTGGCTGGGATAAGGAACCTTGTCTCGATAGGTCGACAAGGGCTTTATGAGCATGACAATATGTCTGTGGTTATTAGGAGCGGATTCGAGCTGGCTGACAGACTAGGCCAGAGTAATAGCAAGAATATCCATGAGGTGAGTGAAGAGGTTTACAGTGACAGGCTGAACAAGTACGCGAAGGTGATGTAGGTGTGAGCCACATGAATAGAAGTAGCAACAAAAAGGTTTTTCTGTTGGGCCTTGACGGCGCGACCTTTGATTTGATGAAACCCTGGATGAAGGAAGGAGCACTCCCCAATTTTTCCAGATTACTCAAAGAAGGATGCCATGGGGGATTGGAATCTATCATGCCTCCTTTGACAACACCCGCCTGGGCCTCTTTTATGACCGGGAAGAATCCTGGCAAGCATGGGATATTTGACTTTGCCGAAAGGAAGCCAGGTAGCTATGATATACAATGGGTTACCTCTCTTTCCAGGAGAGGACGGTCCCTCTGGAAAATAATAAGTTCACATGACAAACAGGTGGTGGTCATCAATATTCCTAATAATTATCCCCTTGAAGAAGTCAACGGTTATATGGTCGCATGGATGGATGCCATTGGAGAGAAAAGGGACTATGCTTACCCGCTTGAGCTGGCAAAAGAGATAGAGGACAACATTAAAGACTACATTATCACGATCATTGATTGGAAGGAGAATGAACATCCGGCGGTTTTCCGTCGGAATCTCCACCGTATGATTGATAAGCGTGCTGAGCTGACATTTTACCTCATGGAGACGAAGCCATGGGATTTCTTTGCTGTCCTGTTTTCGGCAACAGATATTGTTCAGCACTGTTTTTGGTCCTACATGGACCCATCCCACCCCCTGCACGACCCGGTGGAGGCCAAAGAACACGGGGATGCCATACGAGATGTGTATCAGCATATGGACCGAGTGTTAGGAGAAATTCAAACACGATTGGATGGAGAAACGACCCTGGTATTGATGTCCGATCATGGGGCCGGTCCTGTCCGAAAAGTCGTGAACCTTAACAAGTGGCTCGAAAGGGAAGGCATATTGACCTTCCATAACCTCGGAGCCTCGTCCCTCAGCGGAAAGGTATCATCACTCGTTACCTCGACGGCCAGGGGGCTTCTTCACACAGCTTTTTCCTTGATGAAAAGAAGGCTGCCGGCACATATGCGCGCTAAACTGAAGCGATTTCTTCCAGGCTTGAGGGATAAGTTAGAGGGCGCGATGTTTTCTTCACTGCTTGATTGGCACAACACCAAGGCTTACTCCCTGGGGTCTTATGGTAATATCTATATTAACTTGAAGAACAGGGAGGCTGATGGCGTTGTCAACGAAGGGGAGGAATACGAAGCGCTCAGAGATAATATTGCCTCACGATTGATGGAGCTAACAGATCCGACTACTGGAGGAAGGGTAGTTAAGGAGGTTCTTCGGAGAGAGGAGATCTACACAGGCCCGTTTGTCGATAGGGCACCGGATCTTATAGTCCACTGGAGTGATGCAGGATACCACAGTGTTCAGCGTTTTGGCCGGACTGAAGATTCTGTGTTTAGCGACAGTCTTTACTTCCATCTAACGAATATCCGATATACGGGCCATCATAGATTGAACGGCATATTCGCCGTGAAAGGGCCGGGCGTGGAACGAGATAAAGAGATTGAAGGAGCGAAGATCGTGGACATCGCACCGACCGTTCTTTATCTCCTCGGATTGCCTGTTCCGTCTGATATGGATGGCAGAGTTCTTGAGGCCGCCTTTCTGCCGGAGTATGTCCGAGATAATCCTTTAGAATGCGAAACACTATCAGAGGAAGAAGAGGAAACAGATCTGACTTCAGAGGTTTATGACCAAGAGGAATCGAACCGGATAGCTGAAAGGTTAAGGAACCTGGGTTATATAGACTAAGGACGGCAAGACTGGTGATCATGAGATTGGCAAGATTTCTAATAAGATATGTGGTCTCATCTGTTTTGGTACTGCTGGTATACCCCTTTACTAACAGGGATTTTTTCCAACAGACTTACAACCGCTGCCTCCTATTCTTCTCAAAAATCCCCTCCGTTGAACTGGGTGACCTGTTGCCAGAGCTCAAGGCGTCCTCCTTAGACCTGGCGCTTTGCAGGTTTTCCAGGAGTGAGGGCAATGTGTCGTATGGAGAGATCTTGGCCCTGTGCGTAGTCGCTGCCCATCTTAAGGCCAAAAGGGTTTTTGAAATTGGTACGTACAATGGTTGGACTACCCTGCAATTGGCGTTAAATACGCCAGAAGATGCGAATATTACGACCCTGGATTTAAGGAAAGAAGATATGCGGCATGTCGGCTTGCAGTTAGAAAAGCATGATATGAAGTACATTGATAAGGCAACGATCGGAGACCAATATAAAAACACCCGCGTGGAGCAGAAGATTAGCCAGCTTTACGGAGATTCGGCTACTTTTGATTTTTCCCCCTTCTACGATTCAATAGATCTGATGTTTATTGATGGAAGCCATCATTATGAATATGTGAAGCGAGATAGCGAGAATGCGCTGAAGATGATTCGCGACGGCGGTGTCATTGTGTGGCATGATCTCTTGGTATGGCAAGGTGTCACTGACTATCTACTGGAGTTGAGCAAGAAACTTAAGGTATTTCATATCAAAGATACCTCACTCGTTGTGTACAGAAAGAAAAGCTGACGTGGGTACGACAAGGGTGCTTTTGGGGGTACCCTCATGTGTCGCGAATGACAGGCAGGCTGGAAAGCAGGCAAACATGAGCAACAAAAAAAGAAAACTACTGGTTCTTGGCTTGGATGGAGCCACCTTTGATATTCTGAATCCATTACTTGCTCAAGGGGTCTTGCCCAATATTGAACTGCTTATTCAAAGGGGTTGTCATTCTAACCTTAATTCCACTATCCAGCCCTTTAGTGCCCAAGCGTGGTCATCCTTCATGACCGGGATGAACCCAGGCAAGCACGGCATTCTTGATTTTACGGAACATTGCAAAGAGGATTATACCATAAGATTCATCAACGCTTCATATCGCAGAGGAAAGACCCTGTGGCGGCTTCTCAGCGATTACGGAAAGGATGTGGGGGTTGTGAATGTTCCCTTCACGTACCCTCCGGAAGAAATAAAAGGGTTTAGTATCTGTGGAATGGACGCCCCAGGACTCAAAGATGAACATTTCTATCCCAAAGACCTTTATGGAGAGATAATGTCTGAGGCGGGGAAGTACTTGATCGAAATAAATGCGAGAGACTATATAAGATCAGGAAAACTCAAGCAGTTTCTCAAAAAGATTCAGGATTTGGTAGATGTGCAGTTTAGGGCAGTGAAATATCTGATTGAAAAGAAACCCTGGGATTTCTTTATGTATGTGTTCAGGGCTACAGATCAGGTTCAGCATTACTTCTGGAGGTACCTTGATCCGAATCATCCTCTTTATTCGAGGGAAGCTGACGATTTTCTTCAAAATGCAATCAGTCGCGTCTATAGGCAGATTGACGATTATATTGGCCAGCTGCTTACTATTGTAGGTGACAGGACGACGGTCATAATCATGTCCGATCACGGACAAGGTGGAAACAGTGACAAAGCGCTTTACTTGAATAAATGGTTATGCAGTTTGGGCCTCTTGGAATTTAAGAGTGAACTTGGAGCCAGAGCAGGCACGATGGACCAAGTTTTCACAAAGGCAACATCTAGTGAGGTCGTAAATAGTCTCAAGAGGGTCATCCCCAGAAATGTAAAGAACCTTTTGCTCAGTAAGGCCCCGTTTCTAAAAGATAAAATGGAAAGCCATGCTTCTTTTTCCGGGATTGATTGGTTGAGAACAAAGGCCTATTCTGAGGAAGACAGAGGAAATATCTGGATCAATTTGAAGGGGTGCCAGCAGCAAGGGATTGTGAAGCCTGGCAGGGAATACGAAGAAGTCTGTGACAGGCTCATTAAAGAGCTACTCAACATGAGTGATCCTGAAACAGGCAAGAGGATTGTGAAACAGGTATTCAAAAAGGAAGATATTTATGAGGGCCCATATTTGAAAAAGGCGCCGGACATTTTATTCCTCCAGAATAGTGAAAACTATTCTTACATTCAAAGAAAAAGCGACCCGAAGAAGAATCCGAATGCGTGGATTGAGAAACTGACGACTGAAGAGGCGGATCAATTGCCCAGTGCAAGCCATAGGGTGGAAGGGATACTCATTGCTAAGGGTGAGGGTATCAAGAGCGGTGCGGGGTTTGTACAAGGTGCAAACATAGTGGATGTAGCTCCAACGATCCTCTATATGATGGATCTTCCAATACCCCGTGAAATGGATGGTGAGGTCTTGAAGAGATTTATGACAGATGAATTTCTTGAAGAAAAGGAGATCTCATATTCTTCCGGCGGGGAAATCAGTCCTGAGAGAAAGGTTGCGTACTCACCACACGAAGAAGATGTTATCAAAGAAAGACTAAGAGGTTTGGGCTACTTGGAGTGAGATGATGGCTGAGAACAAGACAAGGGTTTTGATGATCGGCTTAGACGGGGCGACCTTTGATCTGATTTATCCCTGGGTTGAGCAGGGGAAGCTGCCGAACTTCAAGAGATTCATGGATCAGGGGGTGCACGGCAGCCTGACTTCCGTCATTCGGCCGGCCAGCCCTCAGGCGTGGTCATCTTTCATCACCGGGAAGAATCCTGGTAAGCATAGAATTAATTACTTTATTGAGAGGATACCCAATAGCTACGACGTTAGGTTTGTTAACGCCAAAAGGCGCGTTGGCGAATCGATCTGGGGTGCCTTGAGCAGGCATGGTAAACGGGTCGGGATTATAAACGTTCCCATGACATATCCACCAGAAAAGGTGAATGGTTTCATGATCTCCGGAATGGATTCACCGGGTGCAGACCGGAATTTCACCTATCCGGCTGGACTACATTTGGAGATCAAGGAGAAGGTGGGGAAATATATTTTGGACTCAGGAATGGGAGGATATGTCAGCGCCGGAAGACATATCTCGGCTTTGAAACGATTAAACGAGATGATTCATCGGCGACTCGAGACAGCAAGATATCTTTACCACAAAGAGAAGTGGGACTTTTTCATGGTGGTATTTGTCGCCCCCGATAGGGTGCAGCACAGTTTCTGGAGATACATGGACCCTAAGCATCCGCTCTTCACTGAAGACGGCCATGAGGCGTTTGGTAAGGCAATAGAGAACACATATGTGAAGATGGATGAGATATTGGGTGAGTTTGACAAGATGGTCGACGGGCATACGGTCACGCTGGTTATGTCTGACCATGGTGCAGGGCCCGTTTCTGACAAGACCATTTACTTGAACAAGTGGCTTGCATCGAAGGGATTGCTCAGGTTCAAGGATACTGGCCATGCTAATACACTCGGAGGCAAGTTTCGATTGGGCTTTCGAAGACACCTCAGGCGTGTATTACGGAGGGGGAGATCGTTTCTTTGGAAGAGGACTCGTCGGGAGACAAAGGAAAAGCTCTTGAAGCTATTTCCTGGATTGCGGGATAAAATGATGTCCATGTTTTTTTTCTCGGCCATCGATATGGAGAATACCAGAGTATACGCTGAAGAGAATAGGTCAATAATTTGGCTAAATGTAAAAGGAAGGGATCCAAAGGGTATTGTGGAGCCACACAGGGAATACGAAGAACTTCGTGATTACGTTGTTCAGGAACTCGAGAGTTTGAGGTGCCCTTATACGGGGCAAAACGTGGTTGAAAGGGCCTACAAACGGGATGAACTTTATTCTGGTCCTTACGTCAACGAAGCCCCTGATATTATGGTTATGTGGAATGATTATACATCAAGGCCGAGTGATACTGCAAAGAGCGGAGAGTTTATCAGGAGAATCAGCAAGGAAGAACAGGAAGAGTTAGAGACCAATCTTCACCAAAACGCTGAGCATCGTCTGAATGGGATCTTTATGGCTAAGGGACCGCACGTGAAGTGTGGAATGAAGTTAAACCGCGCGCACATCATGGATTTAGCACCTACTATCCTACATCTCTTTGGACTACCCGTACCAGAAGACATAGACGGAAATGTGTTGAGCGATATGTTCGAAGACGGCTTTTTGAGGCATCGTCCCGTGGAGTACGACAATGCGCTTCGCGACGAAGGGGTTGGTTTTGTTTCAAACGGCGCCTACTCTATAGAGGATTCAGAGCAAATCCGGGATCGGTTACGGGACCTTGGCTATATTGAATAGGTAAGCTTTTGGTCGGAAAACATGGAACTATCATTTTACCGAGCAAAACTTGATTGTCGCAAGAACGCTTTCATCTGGTTGCTTGTGCTTGGGGGAATCGCTGTTGGCCTTTCAGCCATAATCCTGCCATGGAAGCTTCTCTTGGCAGGTGCCATCTTTGTCCCGGCGGTCTTGTATTTGGTCAAGAATCCGAAACGATCATACTATCTAGGCATTCTGTTGCTGCCCTTCTGGACGGTTACCATTACCGGGGAAACCCAGGTCACAGGAGTCCCCGAGTTTAGATGGGCCGATGTGGCCTTTGTGATCGCTGGTGTTGGTTTTGTGTTGAAGGGACTGTTAGAAAGAAATCTGGATTTTCGAACAAGCCATATTGAAATCCCGCTTTTTTTGCTTTTCCTGTGGATGGGTGCCTCTTTTTTCTGGAGCAATAGCCTATCAGCAAGCTCTACTGAGTTGATTAGAAAAACGTATGGACTGGTTATTTTCTACCTGACGCTGAATTTTGTCCGCGGGCCAGGGGATTTGAACAAGGTCATCGGTGTGTGGATACTAGCCGCCTTGATTGCCGCATTATTTAGCATTCACGAGTTGTTTTCCGAAGGCTTGGCTGGGGCCCTTCGGGTAGTCGCAAGGGGACAGCTTGAGGTCTGGGGAAAAGGGGTCCGAAGCAGCGCATTCTTTGTCACACCCAACAAACTCGGCCTGTTCTTGAACATAGCCGTTCTGCTGGGCATTACTCAGTATGCAAGAACAACAAAGCGTTTCGGCAAGCAAGCTATTTTGTTGATAGAAGCTGTGTTATTGGTAGCCGTTATCTGCACGCTTTCTCGAACGAGCTGGGTCACCCTGCTCCTGGGTTCTGTCTTGTTAACCCCCCTGCTACCTAAAATGTGGACACGCCTTTTCTTAGCTCTTGTGGCGGGCGCGGTTTTGCTCTTCTTTTTTTCGAGTGGCAGTTACCGAGCCTTGGCTCTCCAAAGGCTCCTTGGTATTTTTCAGCCGGGGGCCACACTGAGTTTGATCCAGAGGACAGATATTTGGACGACCACTGTCCGAGTTATTGTCGACCATCCTTTTGTCGGTGTAGGGATCGGCAATTATCCAGCTGCGGCCAGATCATTGGGCGTTTCTGGGGCCCTCAGTGCTCCCCACAATTTGTATTTCTATCTTCTATCGGAGTTTGGAATCATTGGGCTGGCCTTGTTCCTCCTTTTGGTTGCGGCTGTCTTTTCCAAGCTCTTACGGGGATTCAGGGCCCGGATATCCAAAAACGACAGGCTTGTCGTGGGCGTCCTTCTCGTTTGCTTTATCATGGTTCTCGTCCAGTCAACGATTACCAGCTATGTGCTCAGGGAAGGGGAGATATGGGTCCTCTTAGGAATCACCATGGCGGCCGTACAGGTGCTGGCGCCTCAGGAATCGACGAGCACCGTTGGTGTTAAGCGTGGCAAGAGTCAAAACAGTGCAATCGGGAGTAATTGATGATAGGCAAGAAAGTTCTGATTTTCTCCACTCTGGCAGTTTTTTTGGCGCTCGTGGGGCCAGTTGGTGGAGAAGACTCAGCACCCCAGCCTGCGGAGTTTGCTGTGATTATAGTCATAGACGGCTGCCGTCCAGAATATCTTGAACTTGCTCCCTTGCCCAATATTGGAACTTTGGCCAAAGCGGGTGTAACCTATGGACGAGCCTGGGTTGGACAGGTTCCCACCAACACCCCTGTGTCCCATGCCACATTGGGAACCGGAACTTTCCCAGCCCGCCACGGTGTAGTGGGGTTCAAGTGGAAACATCCCATCACGGGCAAGAGCTACTATCCATGTACTTCGGAAAATATTAGAAAGGGAATGTTGCTGGCGACGATTTCAGAGGCTCATGTCCCGAGCGTATTCCAGCTCTACAAAAGCAAATACCCGAAAAGACGGACCCTTGCTGTCAGTTCGGTTAAACCCTACGCAGCGATGACAGCGGGAACCGAGGCGGCTGACTTCATCCTGTTTACTCCTTCTGCCAAGCAATCCAACGCGTGGGGAGAGGAAGGTATCGAAAAGGGTCAGGTCCGTTTTTTTGAATGCCTGTCCGGTCACGCAGTTTCTGACGAGACACTTGAGCTAATCAATCGCGATATACGGCCCTACGACCGACCTGGGGATTTTGACACTTGGGTAGTGGACGCCTTCCTGACGGCCTTTGAACAAGAACGACCCCATTTTTCCATATTGAATCTACCGGAGACTGATGAAATGGGTCACCTCTGCGGGGGCATAAGTTCTCCAGAAACCATGCGTCCTGTCATCCGGAATGTGGATCATCAGATAGGAAGAATCATTGAAGCCTTTAAGAATGCGGGGATATATGACAAGACACTTTTCGTTGTCACAGCCGACCACGGGATGGTAGTGAACCATTCCAATGTGTCGGTTTGGTCCTATGCACGATCCTTTTTGAGACCAGGTTGGTTGCCTCAACTGGGAGTGACCACGCCTTTCGTGTGGCTCCGGGATTCAAGCCAGTCGAAGTCTGCTGGAGAGGCCATGGCAAGGCTCCACCCCTCGGGCATTGACGGGATCTTTGTCAAACAGGAGGATGAAAAAGAGATAGCTTACAGAAAGACTCTCGGTCTGGGTCGTGATCAGGCATTTGGCGAGGCTTGGGATTATCTTCTGGATACGTTGGCCTGTCCTAGTAGCCCGGACGTTTATTTGAGACTCAGGGAAAACACGCTCATTGGGAAAAAGTATGCACTGAACCAACGAGGAAAGCACTACCAAGGTACTTGGAAAACACAGCATATTCCTCTCATTATCTCCGGGCCAGGTGTGAGGTCCGACTTTCGCTCTCAGGCTCCCGCAAGAATTGCGGACATTTCACCGACCGTGTTGTACCTCATGGGCATCGGTTTCGGCCATATGGATGGCATTCTGTTGGCAGACGCCTTGATCGAGGCGGACCCAGGACATATCTCCACACAGGCAGATGTTTCGGCTCGATTGACTCCATATCAGGAGGCCTTGATACGGAAATCGCAAGCAGATATGCAGGAAGGTCCTGTTTCGAAGAGAGACTCGGTCTTTAGCTCTCCATGGTCTTGCAACATCCTTTTCTCCGTCGTGTTGTTGGTAATGTGTTTCGTTACAAAGAAGTGGAGGGTGATTTCAAGGCGGTTCACCTATGTGGTTCTTTCGCTCCTTGTGCTTTTGTTCGTTTCTTTTCAGACAGCATTTATCTACTTCATGTTCAGGATGTTGGAGTTCTAATGGCGAAAACATTGCACGACAAGGTGAGATTCAGCAAGTTGTCCGCGCTCTTGGTGAGTGCACTGTGTTGTCTGGCCTGTTCATCAGTCTCTTTTGCCCAGCGAGGAAACCACCATTTCGGCATCGTCGTTCATCCTACGCTTCGCGGTGCAGACGAATGGGAACATCCTGACAAAATAGTGCGGATTTACAAGGAACTGGGGGTAGGGGACGTCGTCGTACACTTTTCGTGGGCAGCCATGGAGCCGCAGAAAAGGAAATACTCGCCTGAAATCTCGCAATTTTACGATGATATGGTGCACAGGCTGTCGAAGGCCAATATAGAAATTAGTGCAATGTTGGTGAGGACACCACAGTGGGCTATTGATCTCAATGTCACTGGAAGAAAGAGGAAAGGGATGCAGATTTTTGCTCCGCCGCCAAAAAGCCCGGAAGACTTCGCCGAATTTGTCAGGTTTTTTGCCGCGAGATACAAAGGAAAGATAAGTCGCTATCTGTTCTATAATGAAACCAATCTGAACAAGCGGTGGGTTGAGCCGAAATTCTTGGTGCAGATTCAAAAGGCGGGGTATGAAGCGGTCAAGAACATCGACAGCAAGGCCCAGGTTGTCATGCCAAGCCTTGAAGGTAGACCCCGGCAAAGGGCCCGATATCTTCGGGAGTTTCTGAAGTATGGCGGTGGGAAATATACTGACGCCTATGATTTCCATATGAATACGGCTTCTCAGATCTCAGGAAAGACAGAGAAAGACACTGGGATTCTGCTGGCAGTTTTGAAGGCCTATGGGGAGCATACAAAAGCGGTCTACTTCGGAGCCTACGCCGTGCCCAGTCAGTACACGTACACAAAAGAACAAATGGATGTGCTCCGTAACCAGGGAGCCATCCCGCAGGATTACAGCCCGAGAACCCCTGAAACCCAAGCCAGAGTCCTAGTCACGCAAATGGTAACGGGCCGGTCTCTCGGCGTGGAGAAGGCCTACTGGGCTAGAACCAGAGACTGGCCGTTGGACCCCGGGTCGATTGCCGAACATCGGAAAGAAAGGCTGGAAAGACTACGTCCAAAAAGCTTTTACGGGATGAACAGGAAAGAGGGACACGACATGACTATGGGGATAATCAATCATGACTATTCTCCCAAGGCGTCCTTTCATGCCTTCAAGACATTAATTACGAAGCTGGATGGTGCGGATTGCGTAAAAACACTGGATTTCGGAAAAGGCAAAGGGGTTTTCTTCAGAAAATCTGACAAATTGATTGGGGTACTCTGGAATCCGGAAGGAGAGAAAGCTGTGAGGCTAGGAGTTGACGTTGATAAGGTGACTCTACTCGATATGTACGGTGCAGTTATAAAGGCCATTGAACCAAAAGAAGGTATTGTGACGGTAAACATTGGTCCTTCACCAGTTTACATGGAAGGTGCTCGTAAAATACCTACTATGTGATAAAGAGGCTTCTATTTTTGGAAAACGCTTTTGCTAAATAGAGAAATTGGGGAAGGATCCCAAAAGGAAATGTTGTCCCCCGTTCGTACGGCGATACACCTTTCAGGCCACCGCAAGACTGACCAAATTACTTCCCAGACTTAAGCAGTGCTAAGGATAGTAAATAAAAGAAAGCGCAGCATCGTCCAGACACTGGATCGCATCGGCTATCCCCTTTGCAGGGGTTTTTCCTCGTTGTTCAGGGATCAGAAGGTGCCCAAAGAGATCAAGCGTATCTTGGCTATACGGCTTGCCTACATCGGAGATGTTGTCTTAACCATACCGGCGATCAAGGTGTTAAGGGATACATTTCCGAATGCGACCATCTGTTTTCTGACAAGCTCAAGGGCAAAAGATGTCATCGTAAATAACCCCTATATAGATGAGATAATGACTTACGATGCACCGTGGTTTTATCCTCAGAATCCGTTTTCTTCTTTTGTGAATTATCTGAAATTTGTGGCTCTCATGCGGTCTAAACGCTTTGATATGGTGATTGATTTCAGGGGAGACTTCAGGAATCTGCTCCTGGTGGCGTTTCTAAGTGGAGCGAACCGCAGGGTGGGTTTTGGGATAGGTGGGGGAGGGTACTTGCTGACAGACCTTGTGCCGAGCATGGAACACAGACACAAGGTTCAGTTTCACCTTGACCTCGTTCGGGCCTTGGGAGGCAACGCATTTTCTCCTGACTCGATGAACCTCTATCCTTCGGATGAAGATCGGCAGACGGTAGCGCAGCTTTTTCAAGAGCTGGGAATAAGGCATGGAGAATTTTTGGTGGGCTTACACCCTGGCGGGAGAGTAGCATTAAAATGTTGGGATATGAAATCTTATGCTGAGGTGGCTGATGCCTTGACTGAGAGATATGGAGCAAGGATAATCGTGACTGGTGGGGCAGACGAAGTGGCGTTAGGAGACAAACTGTTAAGGCTCATGAAAAGGGGAGGCACTAATCTCTGTGGGCGTGCAAGTTTGAGGCAGATGCAAGTGATACTAAGAAGGACCAAACTATTTGTTACCAATGATACGGCGGGCCTCCATATAGCCTCAGGGGTTAATACGCCCACTGTTGCCATCTTTGGTCCTTCTGAAGTTTGGGATACAGGGCCTCTTGCTCAAAATCATAAGGTTATCATGAGGGAGCTCGACTGTAGAACCTCATGCGATACTTACAGGTGTCACAATGACGACTATCATAGGTGCCTTCGATCGATAAAGGCCCCTGAAGTTGTTGAGACATGTGTTGAGGTTCTTGAGAAGGGAGCGAGTGAAGCTCTCCGACCAAAGGTCTGACGTTCGCTTCGCGGGTTTACGCGCCCGGTAAGGAATAAGGTGATACGCTTTAGTTCGTAAAAATGTACAGCGCCGATTCCCACTTGAATCTTTTCAATGCACCTACGAACAATATCTCTACCATTTTGCCCCAAATGCCAAGATACGTCTTGTTTGGATAAGTGTCATAATAGTGAACCTGAAATCCTTGGCTATGCATCAAAGAAATCAATTCTGGCATGCTGTACTCTCGAACGTGGGTACATTGTGGGGTTTGATAGCGTGAGTGATCGAAATGCATCCATTTATTAATACGAAGTTGAATAGGCTTGGGCATCGCCTCAAAGGCGTAACGGAGCATGGATTTGGGAAGCATTCCTATACTTATTCCTGGTTCGTCAGTCGTTACAATGATCTTACCACTTTCGTTCAGAACCCTCTTTATCTCAGAGAGGACCCTTTCTGGTTCATAAATATGCTCAATAACATCAAGCAGTAGAACCAAGTCAAAAACATGATCATCGAAGGGAAGGGCATGTGCGTGAGCCCGGACAATAGGAAATCTAAGTCCATATCTCTCGTGAGTTATCGTCGTCATCGAGTCGGCGTGATCCATGGCCACAACTCTGGCGCTAAGATCCCGGCAAAGGTTAGAGAAAAAACCACAACCACATCCCAAATCTAATACACGTTTTCCAACACAATTCGGACTCTGCAAGCCCTCCTTTATTTTCTGCACCTTGATTCGGCGCTGGCCTTCATCATATCGACGTGCGAAAACAGCGGCATGTTCTCTTGTGTAACTTCGTTTTGTAAACCTCTCTTGTTCCGAACTCACCACAAACCTCCCAGGCGCCTCCGCTTTATAGATCAAGATCCAACGAAAGGCAGCGCCTATTTACTAATAATAGCACATATTCGGCTTCAAGAAAAGATTTGGTATCAACCCTGGCGAGGAAACGCCCTCCTACCGCAGTGACAAATTGCCACGTAAAAAGCCCGAGAGTTAAAAGCGCTGAGACTGAGAGGCAGGCAGCCTGCAGGAGAATCCCTGATCCCAAGCCCTTTTCGGGATGATGAATCTTGGGCGATTAGGAGGAGGTTATCAATGGTTTGGCCCAATGCGTCTTCTGAGAACCATAACGAAGCACGGATAAGAAGCAGGCTAGTCATGAGCTAGAGTGAAGCAATGTTCTATTCGTTTGGTTGGCTAGTTACGGGGTAGCCTCCTCGATAAATACGGGACTCTGACGAATGGTAAAGGTCACTGTGTGATTTGAGACTGACACCGCGGCCGTAGCAAACTGATCGGGATATAGTTCAAGGAAAACCTCTGCTTCTGCGCCACTCTCCGCCCTGGGAATCAGTTCAGTGACGAGAACCGAATCGGTAGTTATCTGTGGGAGGGTGAGAGAGACCACCTTTTCCGTGAGACCCGGATCTTCAAACCAGTCCCACCAAGCAATGTAGACGGGTTGACCCTGCCTCAAAAATCTATAAAGATAAACCCCGTCAACATCATCTTCCTGCAAGATTTCAATACTCGACCAGTCGCATCCCCTCAACTTGTCAACCAGAAGTTTATAAGCGTAAAAAGAGAGCTTCTTGACTCCCCGGGATATCCAGATTTCACCTACCTCTTGAAGTTCTTGGAGCTGCCCGGTAGAGAGAAAGGGGGATAATTCCTCCAGCGATGTATCCCGAACCCCAGTATTTTTCCACCCAATATTTTCCTCAAAAAGCCATGTGGCGAAATGATACAGCAGCGGATTATAATTATCTACATAGACGTGAATCTGAGGGTCTGCCACGTGTTTGGCCACATCAAACCAGTCCTCATCGCCAGTAGGAAGACCATTATAAGTCAATCCGACGTAAACAAAAAAGCTGTGGGGGTCTTTCTTAAAGGTGTCTCTTTCGTACCCAATAGTCCACTGAATTTTCGAGGCCCCGTGGGCATAATTATAAATGAAGCGCCTGACCAGATAGCCTGCCTGCTCGCTCTCAGATTGATACGTTGAGGCAGCAGGTCCCGAGTCAACGTCCTTTCCCGTGTGGGTCGCCCCCTCTTTCATGAAGATTTCTTTGTGTTCGAATTGGAAGGGCGCGAGTATCTCTTCTCTAAACCAGCTCAAATCCAGCCCCTTCCTGTTAGTCTTATACCCGGTGTGATAGTTGTAGTTGTGAAAGTCTGCGTAATCAAAATATCCATCGTTGATCCTGTCTGGATCCTTTAGATTAAGGTGATTGACCACGCTTCTATAGAACTGGCGACCTTCGGGGCTTGTGTTACTGCCGATCCCTCCCAGGACCACCGAGGCCTCCGGAGTTATTACCTTAATTATGGTATATGTGATCTTTACCAATTTGGAATAGGCCTTTGCCGCGGCAGGCAAATCGTCCGGAAAGGCCGCCAGATAGTCATGATGGGGTTCGTTATGCACTCCCCAATAGGCGACCTCCCAATTCTTAAAACGACAATGTCGAATGAGATTTCGCAAGAATATCCTATATCTTACCAAGGACTCGCCCGTGTGGGGAAGGTACTCGCCCGGTGATACTTCTACGGATCCCGCAGAATAGACATCGGTTGTTGGTTTGATGCAGAGCCAGACCGTGGCATTCAGATCGTCAATACAAAACCGGAGCATGTTGTTAACGCTTCTCCATGTGAAGACGGTTTCCCCTCCTTCTTCACTCTCAATGGCCTTTCTAAAAACCGTATCGGAAATAAGGCCGGCTTCTCGTACAAGGTCTGCCTCGTCTGCCATGGGATCCATGTCGGAGGGATAAGGGAAGGGGAATGAAATATCAATGCCAAAAGGGATTTCGGAATCAGCATGAGAGAGCGTTGGCATGTGGATGATTAGAATGAGTGGCAAAAATAACAACAAAAAATGACTTTTTCTCAGAAACATAATGACCTCCTCTGCTTATTACGTTGACAGATGTTGCCTCCCTGGCGACATGACCCTGTTTCCTCGGGAGGGCTCAGCCCATTGCCAGGGGAGACGTGGTTCTACAGTTTTCTCTTTTTTTTGAACCGCGAACGAAAAAGCAGTTTGCAGGCTCAGCGAACCGAACAGAACAGGGGGAATGAGATAATTGGTATTGCCAACCCGCAAGAAACATCCGGATAGAAATGCCGTCCTCCTTTCTTCAAAGGGTTTATCCCAAGTTCACTCAGTACCGTCAGCTTCAAAGATCCGTTGGTAAGGCCCGAATGAATCAGCAGGAGTACCCACAACAGCTGCGGATATCGGCTTCATGCCCGTGAATATCCTAATTTTCAGGCTGAAAACTACTACTTTTGGGATAGGACATATAACACATTATTCATGGAATGTCACCATATTTGTTAACAACATTAACGGGTTATATTGGTAATGCTACCTACGGGGGCTAGGTAATTATTCCTATAAAAGATAGGTATAATTACCTAGTGCGTGTCTGGTTTACGTTCATGGAGATGATGATGAGGCCGGGAAAACTGGAGTTCAAAGAGAATTGGGAAGCAGCTATTCGACTAACATGGCCGGAGGTGACCGGCTCGCTCCCCGCGCACGAAGTGCGGCCGTAAGGCAGAGCACCCGTCCTTCAGGACAGGGTCAAGGGGAGCTATATGAAAATGTTTATTTTCCTTACCGGGAAGCTTCACTCTTTCCACAATATGCCATAACAAAACGTTTGCTCATGCTGCTTCGTTGGTTGATTTTTTTGGGTGTCTGTCATATATTAATAATACGTCTTTAGGCGTGTAACCACGCTGGTGCTGGTGTGGCACAACGGAGGAAGAGATGTCCTTGCAGGTAAGTATTTCGAAAAACCCCAATCTGCCTACCCTCAAAAGAAACCTGAATGCCTTCCTGGAAAAGAATGCGGTGGTGCTCCCCGGGTCCACGGATGCAAAGATCCTTCTGAAACCAAATTTCAATAGCAACATGAACGCTCTAACCGGGAACACAACGGATCTCAGAATCATTGCTTGCCTTGTCGACCTGCTTCAGGTGAGGGGATATAGGGACATAGTTATTGGTGAAGGGACCAACAGCGGGTTTTACCGAAACCAGATCGATGTGGCTTCAAGGCTCAGGGCGAGGCGGCTTGCAGAAGAACTTGGTGTCAGATTCCTGGATCTCAATTACTGTCAGGGTCGGGAG
>SDBT01003678.1_pt1 | contig 26378 bp, 26 predicted proteins | sample 2277101 | NCBI WGS metagenome assembly SDBT01 (sample SAMN10404973, study PRJNA504765) | marine sediment metagenome | isolation source: marine sediment core GS10_PC15, 103 cmbsf | place: Arctic Ocean: Southern Knipovich Ridge | collected 2010 | reverse complement strand
TCAAACAAAAGAAACAGAAGTCATCGGGGTCCGTGGATGGTGCTTAGAAAAAGATCCTTCTAAGCCTGATGATATTAATGCTTGTATTACTTGGTGGCCTGGGCCAAGTATAGGTGATCCAGATATTCAATATCAGGCGGCAGAAGCAGGGAGAACCATTGGCACAGATACATATTATTGTCTTCACACACAGAGCAGGACAACAGAACAAGATCGTTTTTTCTGCCTTAGTGATGACGGCGGGAACTGTGATGTAATAATGAAAGTTCCGGCTAATAGTAAAATGGCAGCAACAGATGAGTCTACTGATATATATTTAAAAAATTATCGAACAGATCTTTCTACTGTTGGCTCAGTTGCTGGAGTAAGTTTAGGGACTAACCGAGAGGCAATATTAACAAGAGTAACTGTAGCTAGTTTTCCAGGCGGCTTGGTTCAGGAAACCGGTTTAAAAGCGGCTTATGTTCCGCCGGGAACACATAAAATGTGGAAATATAGTTGGGATGTAAGAACCTATGTTACAGAGTATAACTCAACTTCTTGGTGTGGAAGCCATCATAAATGTAGCGACTGGTTGCATGAGGTTCCTTGTACGTCAGGTTGGCATTTTATTGATTATGATTGCAGCACGTCGGGGGAAAACTGCGGTGCCGCAAAGTGGCGTGATGGGTGGTCAAGATGTAATCCAGGCACAGAACCTTATTATGTAAGCCCAGTATCAGGTTATCTTCAATCCGGGCTTAGCTCTTGTCCTAGCCAAGGATGTCTTCAATATTGTGATGCTTTAGCCATGGCTCCAGGACAAGGAGTTTTAGCTACAGACAGATATTATCAATGGAAAGAAGTGTCTCCAAATATTTATAATAGTGATTTATTAGCTTGCCAAAGCGGCCAGAGTTCTGAACTGGGCGTTACTAAACGTTGTGGTTATGAAAATTATTGGCCTGACGGAGATGGAGCAATGAATTCACTTTGTTCTCGTTTTTCTAGAGCTAGACAAGGAGCACTTAATGAAAAAATTCCTGTTGGAGATGCTAGTTATTATAATTGTGTTGCGGTTGGAGCAAATAGTTTCTTTAGTTGTGGAACAGAATGTAAATCAGGTGTTGCTTTACAGTCGGCTTCTGTTGGCGCTGGAAAATTAGATGATCTTTTTAGAAAGTTTGACGTTTTAGATTGGGATGGTAGTAATTATACTGAGACTAGCACTTGGGACGTGACAGGTAGTGGTTTTGGTGGATTTCCTGAAGTGGGTTCGGTTGTATGTGATGATGTAAATGAATGCGAAGTAGGGACAGAGAATAGAATTACTATTGGCGGTTTAGAAAGTGGAAATATTGAACGTTCACAAACCTATCCAGCAATTCTAAAGTTTTATGCCTGGGCAGATAAAGATCATATGCCAATCAAAGAGATTGTGGTTGAATGGGCTGATAATCAGGTCACTGGACAAGGAAGCTGGGTAAAAGCAAAAAATCATAAAGACGTTTGTATTGGTTCAGACTTTGCTAATGTTAGTGACTCTTGTACAGAAGAATATTTTCAATTTGTTTATATTTATAATTGTTTTGGTCAGGGAAGTGAAGGATGGAATAGTCCGGCCTGTTCTACTGCTGGCGTGACAGGCGCTTGTTGTTATCAGCCAAAAGTTTGGGTTAAAGATAATTGGGGTTGGTGTAGTACTGATTCAGCATGGGCTAGCGAAACAACTAGTTGTCGAACCGCCGCTTCTTACGGTACACCTTATGACGGCATAATTATTATTAGACCATAAGAGATAAAAATGAACAGAAATAGACATCTATATAAAAAAGGATTTGTCTTTTCCGCTTTTTTAATACTTGCAACAGTAATTGTTCTTTTAATTCCTCGATTAGCATATGCAGATACTTGGGAAGCAGTGGCTTCCATTTTAGCCGCGCTTCTGATTCCAATTATCAGTTTTATTGGAAAATTAATGACCGTGGTAATCAGGCTTTTAATTTCTATAGCCCAGTATAATGATTTTATTAATTCAGCCGCGGTTTCCAAAGGTTGGATTATTATGCGAGATATATTCAACATGGTCTTTATTATTATTCTCTTAGTTATCGCTTTTGCCACGGTTTTAAAAATCGAGAAATATTCTTATAAAAGACTTTTGGGTGGTTTTCTCTTAGCTGCTATTTTGGTCAATTTTTCCAAGTTAATCTGTGGAATTATTATTGATTTTGCCCAAGTTTTAATGCTAACATTTGTTAATGCTTTTAAGGCAGTAGGAGAAGGAAATCTAGCAGAAATGTTGGGTTTGACAGATTTAATGAATTTAGAGCCAACAGCTGATTCAGTAAGCATAGGCGCAGAAAAAGTTGCCACATTATTTTTGGGCCTAATCATGAGTATTATTGCCCTGATTGTTGTCACTATTATTATGATGATTTTCCTTTTTAGGATTGTTATCCTTTGGTTTTTGGTTCTTTTATCTCCTATTGCTTTTATGGCTAGTGTTTTACCCGCTTTTCAAAAGTATAGCCGGCAGTGGTGGGACAAATTTATTTCTCAGGTAATTATTGGACCAGTTCTAGCTTTTTTTCTTTGGCTTTCTTTTTCCATAGTTCAAGAAACTCCTTCGCAAGGAGGACTTTATCAAACAGTTGCTCCTCCTGGAAGCGCGGGGTCGGAAAATTTACTTAAAGGTACAGATTTAAGGGTAACTGTTTCTGAAGCGGGAAAGCCTCAATATGTTTTAAATTTTGTTATCGGCATTGCCATGTTAATAGGTTCGTTAATGGTTGCTCAACAAATGGGTGTAGTTGGAGGGAAAATGGCTGGTCAAGTAGTTGGTAAAATGCAAGCCGTAGCCAAAGGGGCTGGGAAACTTGGCTTGAAAGGAGTTGATCGATCTGTTGAAAAAATTGGGAAAGCAACTGTTAGAGGACTAGGTCATGTAACAGGAGTCAAAGGACTTCAAAGGTTTCAGGGGATTAGTTATGATATTGCTAAAGATGCTTTAAGACAAAGAAAGCAGGAGAAGGAAAGACAAAGAAGAAGTACTCTTGAAGGAGCGGCTGCTCCTCTGGCTGAAGGACTTGATAGAAATTTAGATCCTGGTATATGGGCTAAAAGAGTCGGAGATTTAATACATAAATCAAAAGGGAAAATAGAAAAAGCTGCACAAGAGAAAGACGAGATAGATGTGAAGCTTGAAAAAATAGATGTAGACATTGATTTAGAAAAGACAAATTTAAATGAATTAAATCAAGAAAAGCAAGAAAAAATTGATTTAGCAGAGCAACTTCATTCCGGTCCAATACCTAGCATTCAACCAGACATGAAGGACGAAGAAAAAGAAAAAATAAAAGCGTTAAGGAAAAATATGAACGATACGAAAGAAAAGGCCGAAAAGGAAACTGGAATTAAATATGACATTGATACAGAACAAGGACGTGTCGGACTAGAAAATTATTTAAAAAAGAGAGCGACAGATATAAACGACAATTTAATTCCTGATTCTGAAAAGAAAATGACTGATTTACAAGCAGAAAAAGCGCCTTTATCAGAGCAAAGCAGAAAACAAGCAAATATAATTTCTACTGAAAAATATCGACCAGGGGTATTTGGTATTTCAGAAAGAGAGAGATTGCCTTTGGCAGAAATAGAGGCTCGAAAAAGACAGGCTGAAAAAACCAAAGATGTGATGTTAACCACCAATGGGGAAGAAGCTTTATTAATAGAGGAAGTTAAAAAATCAATTGCCAGAAATGATGGTGATCGAGCCGTTGTTTCTTTAGAATTGTTAACCAAAGTAAATGGTCATAATACATTGATGCTTGATCATACTATTCAAGATCAAGTTAGAAAATTGATTGGAGAGAAATATGGTGGAAAAAAAGATGCTCAAGGCAATGATTTAGGAGAGTTAGCAATTAAGGATTTTAATAAGAATCCAGTTAATATGCCGGCCATTAGATTATTCTATGAGCATGTTACTAAAAAAATCGCTCGTTTAAATGATTATGAAGCAGCTCGAGCAGTAGCGCGAATTGGTAGTATTGGGGGCATGGCTGGCAATTATGCTATGCCTGGTATAGCTCACATTGATCCGTTAACTGGCCTACCCAAGTTTGGTGGGATTGTTCAAAAAGAAGATGGAGGCCTAGACATGGATGAACGATGGGCTGCTATAACAAAATTTAAGGCAAACCAAATTGAACCACAAACATTTTGGAAGCAAGCACATTCAAGTACTTTTGCCACAGAAGATAAAGAGGGCGCAGGTGGCCATTTGCATGCAGGGGGCAGAGCATATTTATCTAATATTTCTGGTAAAGATATTGGTCAAATGATTCGTATGAGAGATGATACTTTAACAAGATTAAATAAACCAGAAATTATTGTAGATATTAGAAATTTCGCCAGCAAAATTTCTAAAGGCCTGATTAAAGGCATAAACAAACAACAAGGAGCTATGGTTGATGCTTTTGCTGATAAATTAGTATACCTAAAAACGGAAACAGAAATTAAAAAATAATGAGTTTTTCAATATGATAGATATTAATAAAATTGATCAAGCACAATTATACGAAACTCAGTTTCAAAAAGATTTATTTAAAGAAGTAGAAAAAATTATTCTTCATTGGCAAAGTAAAGAGGCTAAAATTTTAGCTAAGAATCTTGAAAACAGTTTAACTGATTTCAAAGGTGATCCAGAGTTAAAACAGGATTATCAAGATTTAATTGTTAGGCTTAATTTTAGCGCTTTGCCTAGATTAGTTTTCAAAGATATCAACTCTTTATTTAAAGGTAGTTTAAGACAGGCATTACTTGACCCCAATATTCCTATTTTAGAACACTTAAAGTTGTCATTGATTGTTATTAATCCATGGGCTCGTGATGATTTTAAACAAGAAATATTGATCGCTCTAAGAGACAATAAACACATCTTATTTAAAGAACAAGGCAAGGAAGATATTAATATTGCTGATTGTTTAAGGAAATATGACCAGGCCTTAGGAACTCAACATGTGGAAGGAATAAAATTAACAGAATATCTCCTTAAGCAGTTTTCAAAACTTAAGCCTGATAATCAGACAGTAGTTAAAAGATTATTTGATATTTATGAATATTTAAAATTAACCTCTAAATCGCCAAATGCATTCAAAGATGATTTTACTTTCGTTACTGATGAGGGAATAGTACAAGAAATTCAAGATAATCGTCTAGTTAATGTAAGATTACCTGAGAGGAAAAAATTAACCGAAGAAGAATTAGAAGACATTAAACAAAATATTTTACCAAGTTTTAAAAATCCTGAGGCGAAAAAAGCTTTTCTTGAAGCGGCCGGTTTGTCTGATGTTCTAGAAGAAGAAAAAATTTTAATAGAAAAAGATATTGAAAAAAAACGAATCTCCAAACAAGAACCATTGATTAATTTAGATACGGCTGTTGCTAATGTAATAGATAAAACAAAAACAGATTTTCCGTCAGAAGATTTAAAAAAACGTTTTCAAAACATTGTTTCTTCTTTTTTCCGAGATATTCGAACACAAATAGAGACTAAAATTGTTTTAAAAAGAGAACAAAAAATTGGGGGTTTGGGGTTTGACCAAGAGACAACAGATAAAATTATAAAGATTTTAATTGAAGAAAAGTCCAGGATCGATAAAGAATCAATAAAAAAGATTCCTTTAGAAAAGTTAGAACAAATTAAAGATTTAAAATTCAAATCTTTAAAAGAAAAAACAGATAAAATTATTCAAGCAGAGACAAAAATTAGCTCAACAGTTCCACCTCCAAAACCAGAGCCTAAACCTGTCCCCAAGCCCGTTCCTCCTCCACCTCCAAAACCAGAGCCTAAACCCGTCCCCAAACCTGTTCTTCCTCCTCCCAAACCAGAATCAACTTTTCGTCCTATAATTCGTCCTCAATCGGTTCAACCCACTAAAACACGAGTTGAAGAAATAAAAGTTAAACCAAGAATTTATGGACCAATTGAAGAGCTAAAAACATTAACTTTAGTTGATTGGCGTCGCTGGGGTAGTTCCAAAGAGGCAGTACAAAAAATTGAAGACAAGATTAATCTATTAGCTGAAGAATCATTAGTAAAAAAATCAGAAGGGATAAATGCATGGAAAGACTCAGAAATTAATAATCTATATTTAGACATAGGGGCAGAGTCAATTGATCAAGGTAAGGCAGTAACAGAAATAATTCTTCAAAGGCAACAAAAGAATTTACCTACCTTAACAGAAGAAGAGTTTAATAGTGTTGTAGAATTAAATCAAAAATTAAGATTCTAATTATTATGCAATTTATTGTTCCTCAGTTTATTGATGTGGAAGCAAAAATTATTGGACCGATTACCCCTAAACAATTTATTATTCTTATTGTTATGGTCGGTTTGATTTTCCTTTCTTATAAATTATCTGATTTTACGTTATTTATTATTGAGGCAGTTTTTCTATTTGGTATTGGCGTTACCCTAAGTTTTGTTAAGATTAATAATCAACCTGTTTATTATTTTCTTCTTAGTGTAATTCAAGTCTTTAAAAAACCTAATATTCGAGTTTGGAAAAGAGAGAAAATGGTTATTTTAGAAAAAAAAATAAAAAAGAAAAAGGGAGAGATAGAAGAAATTATTACTCCCCGCCGGGCTCTTTCCTCGTCTAGGCTTTCAGAGGTTAGTTTATTAGTTGATACAGGTGGTCGATACGAAGAGGAAACAGAAGAACAAGATAATGAAATTTTAGGTCAAAATATTAATAATTAAATTTATGTCCAAGTTACCGTCAACTCAAAAATATTTAGATATTTCTGAAATCAAAAATGATTGCGTTTTCCTTAAAAATGGTACTCTACGTGCTATACTTTTAGTTTCTTCAATTAATTTTGCTCTTAAATCAGAAGATGAACAAAAAGCAGTGATTCAAAGTTATGTTCAATTTTTAAATACATTAGATGCTCCTTTGCAGATTCTTATTCAATCAAGGCCTTTTAATATTAAACCTTATTTAGCCTATTTAGATGAATTAAGAAAAGCCCAACGTAATGAGCTTTTAAAGGCTCAAATGGCTGATTATATAGATTTTGTTAAAGAATTAGTCCAGATGGGAGAAATTATGATCCGGCGCTTTTATCTTGTTGTTCCATATAATCCTTTAGGGGACAAGAAAAGAGGATTTTTTTCTCGCTTTTCAGATGTTTTTAGCGCTACTGCTATTGTGAAACTTAAACAGGAGAAATTTGAAAAATATAGAGAGACACTTTTTAGACGAGTTGATAATATTGTTTCCTCTTTAGGAAGTATGGGATTAAAATCAGTTCCTTTAGACACACAAAGCCTGATAGAACTTTTTTACAATATTTATAATCCAGCTGAAGCAGAAACACAAAAATTACCCGATTTAAAAGATTTAAGAGTAGAAAAATAATTTTATGGTAATTAAACCTTCGGCTCTTGATGAGCCAACAATTGAAAAAAAAGTAGAAACGCCTTCTCAAATAAAAAAGAAAGAGAAAGGAAAAAAATTAGAAGAGGCAAAAGAAATTTTAAGGGCAGAAGAAGTTTATTATAAAGGAGTTGCCACTGTTAGAGATTTGATTGCTCCTTCTTCTTTGTCTATAAATCCTAAGTATCTTAGGCTAGGTGATCGTTTTTTGCGGACACTTTTTGTCACTACTTTTCCTCGTTATATTTCTGTTGGCTGGTTTGTTCCAATAATTAACTTTAATTCTTATATAGATGTAAGCATGTTTTTCTATCCAGTAGAAACAAAGGTAGTTCTTAAACAGTTGCAAAGACAGGTAGGTAACCTTGAATCAGAGATTTCTTCTGACAAAGAAAAAGGAATGCCCCGAGACCCTATTAAGGAAACCGCCCTTAGAGACATAGAAAGCTTAAGAGATAATTTAACTACTGGGATTGAACATTTTTTTCAGTTCGCTTTGTATACGACAATTTATGCTAAAAGCGAGGAAGAATTAGACATGCTAACTGAAAAAATAGAGAGTTTATTTGCTTCTAGATTAGTTAAAACACGTCGTGCTTTTTATCAATCTGAACAGGGTTTTAATACTACACTTCCTCTTGTTAAAGATGAATTAATGGTTTCTGTAAATATGAATTCTTCTCCTTGTGCTTCAAGCTTTCCTTTTATTTCTTCTGACTTAACTTCAGACAAAGGGATTCTTTATGGAATTAATCGTCATAATAACAGTTTAATTCTTTTTGATCGTTTTTCTATGCCTAATGCAAATTTTGTCGTATTTGCTACTTCGGGTTCGGGTAAAAGTTATTTTTGTAAATTAGAAGTTTTGCGTTCTTTAATGTTAGGAACAGATGTTATTATTATTGATCCAGAAAAGGAATATAAACACCTTTCCGATGCAGTGGGTGGAACTTATTTAAACATATCTTTGGCCAGCGAAAGCAAGATTAATCCTTTTGATTTACCAAGGCCATCTTCCAAGGAAGTAAAAACAACTGATATAATTCGGTCTGGAGTAATTACCGTCAAAGGATTGTTAAAAATTATGATTGGCAAACAATTTCAAGGAGGAGCAAGAGGCTTTGACGCTAAAGAAGACTCTTTAATGGATAGGGCTTTATTAGAAACTTATGCCAAAAAAGATATTGTTCCTGGTTGTGATCTTAGTAAAGTAGAGGTACCTACTTTAAGTGATTTACAAGATGTATTGGCTGGCATGGAAGGAGGGGAGGCCCTGGCTGAACGATTAAAAAAATATACTGAAGGAACATTTTCTGGATTTCTTAATAATCGCACAAATGTTAAGATGCAGAATCAGTTGGTTATTTTCTCAGTACGCGATTTAGAAGACGAATTAAGGCCCATGGCAATTTATACTATTATTAATTATATTTGGAATGTAGTTCGTTCTGAATTAAAAAGAAGAATTTTACTTATTGATGAGGCCTGGTGGTTAATGCAACATGAAGATTCAGCTAAGTTTATTTTTGCTCTAGTGAAACGCTGTCGAAAATATTATTTAGGCGTAACCACAATTACTCAGGATGTTCAAGACTTTTTAACTTCTCCTTATGGTCGAGCCATTGTTACTAATTCGGCGCTTCAACTACTTTTAAAACAGTCCCCAGCTTCTATTGATTCAATTGTTAAAACCTTTATGTTAACTGAAGGAGAAAAATATTTACTTTTAGAATGTGGACTAGGAGAAGGAATCTTTTTCGCCGGGGCCAAACACGTAGCAATTAAAGTAGTAGCTTCTTATTCTGAGGATCAATTAATTACCTCAGATCCAAAGCAAATGATGGAGATAGAAGAGTCTAAGAAAGAATTTGCTAAGAGCAGAGAAAAAGAAAAATAAACTAGAAATAACATTTAATTTTTAAAATTTATGAACAAGAAAATTATTTTAATTATTATTGCGGTCATTGTTATCTTAATTATTATTGCCGCGATTATTTTAATTCAAAAAAATGACTCAATTTCAAGTCAATTACCGCCTGATCAGGAAAAAGTCAGTGAAGAAATATCCTCAGAAATAGAAGAAGAAAAAGAACAGGTTGATCCAATAGCAATTTTGAAATCAAAATTAGGGATTCAGGCTCGTTCTTTTATAGAGCGTTATGGCACTTATTCTTCAGATAACAGGTATGGGAATTTAAAAATGTTATTACCCAAAATGTCTGCAAAATTTGCTCAAGAAACAGCCAAAAAGATATCTTTAAAGGAAGAGGCACAAGGATTTATTTCTTTAACAACAAAAGTTATAAATTTTACTCTAAAAGAGTTTGACGAAGAGGCAGTTATTTCTTTTGTTATTCAGGCTCAAGAACGAGAGATATGGTCTGACCAAACAGGGCTTAAACAGAGAGTTATTGAGATAAGTTTTATTAAAGAAAATGATAAATGGAAGGTAGATGAAGTGAACTACAAATAGTAAAGTAAGATATTTTATTTATGGTTGAAAGTTTTAAAAAACAAGGAGTGGAAAAAAGAAATGAGATTAATTTAGACTTACAGGCTTTGTCTGATCAGATTAACAATGAAATAGATAATCAAAAAGAAAAATTAGTTAAGTTTGTAGAAGAAAAGGACACTGAGAACATAAGAATAGAATATAAAAAAACGGTAGAAATTTTAGCTAAGAAGCTTGCTATTGAAACTAAATTTATTGATAATAAGTTAAAAAAAAAGAATTTAGACCCAGAAGAACAAAAACAACTTTTGTCAGAGAAAAATAATTTAGTTGATGATTTTTATAAAAGTGTCATTACTTTGGCTCGTCAAGTTGAGGATATAGTCGGTACTAAAGAATTAAAAATATAAACAATGGTTGTAGGTAATATTGGTCAAATTACTTCTGTAGCTATTAGGCTGGCCAATAGCACAATAGGGACGTCTATTCCCGTGTTATCCACAGATCAAATTGATTCTTTAATGCTAAGCATTCCATATTTAAAAGTGGCGGTAAGTGTTGGCGCGAATAAAATTCGCAACACAATTGACAATTTTCGAGACATGTCTCAGAGACCTAGATTAGAAACAGGGCCGACATTTAAAAAAAGCAAACAAGAACAAGAGCGAAAACGACAACTTTGGAATGAGCAACAACAGGCAAGATTAAAAAATAATTTACCAGAAAAAAGAGACTTGGCAGGAGGGCAGGATAGACCTGGAGCAGAATCAAGTCAAGAAAAGTTAGACGAAGAAATAACTCAAGGGCCTCAAGCTAGAAACCCCCGAGCAATTGCTGCTAGGATGAGAGAGTTCCAGAAAAGCGAAGAAACCACTCAAGCAGAAAAGAAATTAAAAGGACAGATACAAAGTAAGGCTGGTGTTGAGTCAACTTCACAGCATCTTAAAACTGTTTACAGGGTCATCAATGGTACATCAGCAATCACTATTATAGGCCTGGTAATTACCATTTCAATAATGAATGCCCAGTTAATATTTGGTAATTTATTAAAACTTAAAAAGTTTCCAAAATTATCGCTCATTGAAATAATTGTTATTAGTTTCCTCGATTTATTATTTCTTTTTATCAATTTAATTTTATTTGTCTTTATTTACGCCATATTACATCCTTGCGAGGTAGCTAAATCAATGTCGGAATGGGGAGCAGTAGCTGATTTAATGGGAGCTATATGCGGGATTGTTGGTAAAGTAGTAGGAGCTATTAAGAGTTTGTTTTAAATTATAAGATTATATGATTTATTATGAAAAATTTTTCTAAAAAAACAAAAATTATCCTTTCTATTGCTATCTTAATTTCTATTACTTTAACGTTCACTCAAGAAGTTCAGGCAATACAAAAGATAGAAGATCCAATATATTTTACCCCTCAGGTAAGTATTGGAGATGAAGTCAAAGTAGGAGAAGAAATAAAAGTAGATGAAAGGACTTTTGCCAAGTATATTGTTGCTATTTACAACTGGTCAATCAGGGCAATTGTTCTTTTGGCCATTATTATGATTATGGTTGCTGGTTCTAAGTGGATGTGGGCCGGTGGCAATGCGGCTGCTATTACTCAGGCAAAAAATCAAATTACTTCAGCTTTAATTGGCTTAGTTATTGCTATTGGTTCTTATACTTTATTAAATTTTATCAATCCCTCTTTAGTAAGGCTTGGAAGCTTAGAGATTAAGCCAGTGGAAGAAAGGACAGGCCAGCCACCAATAGAAACATCTTGTCAAAGTGCTACAACACAAGAACAATGTGAAATTTTTAGTGGTTGTGAATGGGAAAATGGAGAATGTGTTAGAGCGCCTAAATGTGGATTAACTGAGGAAGAAAAAACATGGAGAGCACAATGTTGTGGATTTTATGTATCAGGGGAGGGATATACAGAATATAAATATGCAACTATTCCTATTAATGACTCTTGTAGGAATGTATGCGGTGATGCCTGGATAACTGTTGATATTCAGGGATGTGAGAATGTTTTAGGATATTAAATTAGTTTGAATTTGTATGTCTAAAAAGAAAATTTTAATTATCATTCTATTTATTGTTATTGTTATTATTTTGGCATGGTTTTTATATTTAATATTTTTTAAAAAACCAGTTGCTCCTCCTCCTGTAACACCAGTTGAAGAAGAAGAAGTTAAACCACGTTTGCCGGCAACTAAAAAATTATGGGAAACAATGACAATTCAAGAGAGAATCCAAAAAGGGTTACCTGCTCTAGAGTGGCCATCAGAAACATTAGAAGAGATTACAGAGCCAATTGAAAGAATTGTTCCAGAGATTGATGAAGTGGCTCAAGGACAAAGAACCTGGATTACTCCAATATCTGATCAACCCGTTAAAGGCGCAAGCTTGGCAGCTGATGGAAAAAATAGTATTTACTATGATCCTGTTTCTGGGTATTTTTATTCCATTGATATAGTAGGGAATAAAGAGCTTTTAACAGAACAAGCTTTTTATAATATTGATACAATTAATTGGTCGCCAAATAAAAATCAGGCTATTATTGAATATCCTGATGGATTTAAAGTGATGTATGATTTTGATAAAAAAAGGCAATATACCTTGCCAAGAAATTGGCAGGATTTTTCTTGGAATAACACAGGAAGTCAGATTGCTTTTAAGTCAATTAGTGATTATGCAGAAAATAATTGGTTAGCCATTGCTAATCCTGACGGAAGTCAATCAAAGCCCATTGAACATTTAGGCGATAATGCTGATAAGGTGACGGTTTCTTGGTCTCCAAATAATCAGGTAGTTGCTTTTTCAAGTACTGGCCAACCAAGAGGGGCATGGGAACAAGAAATTCTTTTAATTGGTCAACACCAAGAAAATTTTAAATCTTTAATTATTGATGGTCGTGGATTTGAACCAAAATGGACTCCTCAAGGAGATAAACTTGTTTATAGTGTTTATAGTTCTAAATTTGCTTATCAACCGCGTCTTTATTTAGTTGATGCCCAGGGAGATGAAATCGGGCGAAATAAAAAAGACCTTGGGCTGGCTACTTGGGCTCATAAGTGTACTTTTAATCAAAATGGAACTACACTTTATTGCGCAGTTCCCAAAGAATTACCTGAAGGTGCTGGATTAGTTTTAGAACTAGCAGAGGATATTCGTGACGATTTTTATCAGATTGATGTAGAAACTGGTAGGGTCTCTTTTTTGGCAGAAGGGGCAATGGGCGGGTATAATGTGCAAGAAATATATTTATCAAGCGATGAAACTCACCTTTATTTTGTTGATAAAAGCACTCAGAAGTTAAGATATATTAGATTAAAATAGAAGATGGTTGTTGTTGAAAAACGTTATTATTAACGAGTTTTGTTTCTCGTTTTTTTGTTAAAATATTCTAATGTTAAAATGAATTTATTTGTTTGTTCAAAATGTGGTGCGCAATTTCCAAAATGGTTGGGGCAATGTTCTCAGTGCGATGCTTGGGGAACAATTTCTGAACAGGCTTCTATTAAAACAAAAACTGGTAAGCTGAATAAAAAAAATAACCTTGATATAGCAATTGATTTTAATCAGATTAATCAGGAACAGTCATTGAGAATTAAAATAAAGTCAGAGGAAGTTAATCGTGTTTTAGGAGGTGGAATTGTCCCTTGTTCATTAATCTTATTGGGCGGACACCCAGGAATTGGAAAGTCTACACTAGTTTTGCAAATGGCTGATGGATTAAAAAATCAATCAGTTTTTTATGTTAGTGGAGAAGAATCAGCTCAGCAGGTGAAGATACGCTTTGATCGTTTAAAAATTTCAGCTGATAATTGGAAGTTTTTAGGAGAGACCAATATTGAGGTGATTGAAGCACACTTACAAGAATATAAGCCAAATTTTGTTATTATTGATTCAATTCAAACAATGCTTTTTAATGAGATTGGATCAGAAGCTGGCAGTGTTAATCAAGTAAGAGCTTGTACAGCTAGGCTAAGAGAGCTGGCTAAAAAAATTAAAGCAACCATTTTAATTGTTGGTCATGTTACTAAGGAGGGAACAATGGCTGGGCCTAAAACATTAGAACATTTAGTTGATGTAGTTTTATATTTAGAGGGAGACCCTGCTCACCACTTTAGATTTTTAAGATCAATAAAGAATCGTTTTGGGTCAACAAGTGAGGTAGGAGTTTTTGACATGCAAGCACAAGGCTTAATTGAGGTAAAAAATCCTTCAGAGATTTTTTTAATCAATCGAGATTTAACTATTAGTGGTTCAGTTGTTGTTCCAGTAGTGGAAGGAAGCAGGTGTTTTTTAGTTGAAGTTCAAGCTTTAGTTTCGCGGACGTCTTTTGGCTATCCACAAAGAAAGTCAACTGGTTATGATTTAAATCGACTTGGGCTTCTAATTGCCGTTTTAATTAAGCGGTGTCATTTGAATTTATCTAATCAAGATATTCATATTAATATTGTTGGTGGCTTACAGGTTCGTGAGCCAGGCATAGATTTGGGTGTTGCTTTAGCTATTGCATCAGCCCTTAAGAATAAACCTATTGACGGACAAATAGCTGTTTTTGGAGAGGTTGGTCTAGGAGGAGAGATAAGAGGGGTAAAAACTAAAGTAAAAAGAATAAAAGAAGCAAATAAAATGGGTTTTCAAAAGATTATTTGTCCAATAGATAAAGATTCTACTTCAAAAATAAAAATCACCCAAGTTAAAAATTTGAGTGAAGCAATCAAGTTAACAATTGGTTAAAAAACTATTCTAAATGAGTTATTTTAATAGATTCATTTATTTTTTTTCCTAATAAAGAATATTTTTTAAAATCAAAATTTTGTTGAAAAATTAATTTTGCTGCTTCTCTGGTTTCTTTAATAATTTTAACATCAGAGAGACGAGCGATTTTTAAATTAGTAGAAAAACCAGATTGTTCTGTGCTAAAAGCTTCACCAGGTCCGCGTAATTCAAGATCCTTTTCAGCTAATTCAAATCCATTTTCTGCTTGTAATAATGCCTGGAGTCTTTTTTGAACTTTTCCTCCTTCATTTTCTAGAAACAAAAAGCAATAGGATTGATCCTGACTACGGCCAATACGTCCTCGTAATTGATAAAGCTGAGCTAATCCAAAACGTTCAGCCCCTTCAATGATCATAATGGAGGCATTTGGAACATCAATTCCAACCTCAACAACAGTGGTAGAGACCAAAATATTAATTTTATTTTTATTAAAATCTTTCATGATTTTTTCTTTCTGATCAGATTTTAATTTTCCATGAAGGAGGGCAATTTTTAAATTTGGAAAAACTTTTTTAGAGAGTTTTTCATATTCTTCTTTAACTGATTTAACGCCTAATTTATCTGAGGGGTCAATTAATGGACAGATAACAAAAGCTTGGCGACCTTCAGAGATTTTTTTCTTTATAAATTGATAAGTTTGTTTTATTTCGTCTGATTTAATTATTTTAGTGATGATTTTTTTTCTTCCTGGTGGGATTTGATCAATAATTGATAAATCAAGATCTCCGTATAACGTAAGAGCGACAGATCGAGGAATAGGCGTAGCAGTCATTGAGAGAAAGTGGGGGCTTTTTGTTTTTTGTTCCCCTGACTGATTAATTAATTTTGCCCGTTGGGCTACACCAAATCGATGTTGCTCATCAATAATAGCTAAAGAAAGCCTTTTTAGCTTTATTTTTTTTTGAATTAAGGCATGAGTGCCTATAATTAAATCGATTTTTCCCAAGGTTAATTGTTTTAAAAATTCAGAGTTTTTTATATCTTTTTGTTTGTTTGTCTTTTTCTTTTCCCGAGTTAAGAGAGCAATTTTAAAGGGATAATTTTTAAATAATTCTGTAATATTTTTAAAATGTTGTTCAGCTAAAATTTCTGTGGGAGCCATATAGGCAACTTGATATTTATTTAGAAGAGCATTTAGGATGGCTATAACAGCAACAATGGTTTTTCCACTCCCGACATCTCCTTCTAAGAGACGATTCATCGGAGAGTTTTTTTCTATATCATTAATGATTTCCCAAGAGGTTTTTCTTTGGGCTTCTGTTAATTTAAAATCAAGGTTTTGAACAAATTTTTTCGTTTCTTTTAATTTAAATTTTATAGGAAAAGCTTCTCGATTTTTTATTCTTTGACGAATTAATTGATTTTGAGCTTGAATTAAAAATAATTCATCGAATTTTAAACGATGAATTGCTTTTTCTAGCCAAAGTTGATTTTGAGGAAAATGGATTTGTTCTAAAGCAAAAGACAAGCTGGTTAAATTATATTTTGTTTTAATTTCTCTTGGAAGCCACTCAGGAACTTCTTGGATTAATGGTAATATTTGGCGTACTAAAAAACGAACCTGTTTCTGACTTAATTTTGCTGTACTAGGATAGATTGGGACTAAACGGCCAGTATGGATTGGGCTTTTATCTTTGCAAAGTTCATAAGAAGGGTTGGTTAATTGCAAACCATAATAATTATCATGATCAATTTTGCCCGCCAAATAAATCTGTTGTCCTGATTTAAGTGTTCTGGTTAAAAATCCTTGATTAAACCAAATTACTTTCAAGGAATCAGTTTGATCAGAAACAATTGCCTCAGTAATAATCATTTTTTTTCTCGGGGAACGATGATTAGCAATTAAATTAATTTTTACCTTAATAGTCCCAGTTTTTTTTGTTTTTAAGTCTTTGATAGTCAAAATCTTACTATAATCATCATAACGAAAAGGGTAGTGAGTCAATAAATCTCCAGCTGTTTTGATTTCTAGTTTTCCCATTTGCTGAGCAATGGTTTTACCCACACGGGTTAATTCGGTGATAGATGTTTTAAGAGTAAGCATAAATAAGTCTTTAAGATAAATATTTTACTCTAAATTTAGTAAAAAATCAAGTTTTAATTGACTTTTTACTAAAAATTGAATATAATATTATTAAGTTGGAGAGGTGACTGAGTGGCCGAAAGTGGCAGTTTGCTAAACTGTTGTACGGGTTAAACCGTACCGCGGGTTCGAATCCCGCCCTCTCCGCCAAATAGGAAGGGTGCGAGAGCGGTTGAATCGGGCAGTCTTGAAAACTGCTGTACCTGAAAAGGTACCGTGGGTTCGAATCCCACCCCTTCCGCCATAATTTGAAATAACTAATTTATTATGCCTGAAGATTCTATTAAAAAAGAAGACCATGGTCAAATTCTTTTGAATTGGAAGTTTCCTGAATATACTCAGCATCAAAGAGGCTCACTTTGGTATATAGTCATTGGTTTGATTTTTATTTCTGTTTTTATCTATTCATTTTTGAGTAGCAATTTTCTTTTCATTGTTTTTTTGGTCTTATTTGGTCTGATAATTTTTCTTCATTTCAAGCGAGTCCCTCTGGAAGTTGATTTAAAACTATTCGAAGATGGTTTAATGCTGGGTTTAAATTTTTATGAATGGTCAGAGATTAAGAATTTTCGTTTAGTTTACAGGCCTCCGGAAATCAAAAGGGTTTATTTTGATTTTAAGAGCGCTTTAACACCAGAAATCTCGGCTCCTTTAGAAGAACAAGATCCAATAGAAGTTCGTAAGATTTTAAAAAGGTATTTAGAGGAAGATTTAGACAGGCCTGAAGAAACATTAATTGACCGTTTAAACCGTTGGTTAAAGATTTAACTTAAACCGCTCTCATAGCTCAACGGATAGAGCACAGGCTTGCGGAGCCTGCGATGGAGGTTCGATTCCTCCTGAGAGCATTGTAATAACAAAAAAGACCGTTAAATACGGTTTTTATGATTAAATGGCGGGGTCTACGGGACGATTTCAGAACCCTTGATTGGGAGAAAATAACAAGAAATTTTGGGATTTCGCTTAAAACGAAATTAGATCATATTAAGGCTATTCCAATGAGTTAATTTTTTCTTCAATTATTCGTCTTATGCCAGTTTCTGTTAAAGGTAATTTTTTTTTATTAATTAAATACATTTTACCTTCATTTTTGGCTGGGAAGATTAATAACGGAAAAAATTTTTTAGGTGTCTCCATAAAAGCATACACCAATCTTGCTCCTGATTTTGGCACAATTCGTGGATTTGTAATTGCCACTCTTTTCTTAAAAGTAAAGATTTTTTCGCTATTAATATAATTTATAGAAATAAAATCGCCAAAAATAGTTCTCGGAGCACAGTTAGCAGAAGATAATACATTATCATTAAGATAACCAATTGCAATTTTAATAATGATTTTTATGTCCTCTTCTAACGAAATCCATTTTTTAAGTTTTTTAAGATCTTTTTTAATAAGGCCAATATCCTTATAGGAACGAGAAAAATCAGACATAGTTTAATAATTTTTTAATAGCTTTATCGGAAATTCCTTTTTCTGGTTTTGTTAATTTTTCTTCTATCAAGCTTTCTTCGTCTCTATAATCTACAAAATTAAAATTTATTTTCTCTCTTGCTTCCGCTCCCAAATAAGGAGGATCTTTGTGTGCCAATAAAACAATATCGTTCACAGATAATTTAAAGTACTTTTGACAAATATTTTGTATATATTGAATTTCTTTTCCAGAAATATATTCAAGATCACACTTTTTTAATGGTTTATAAAGTTTTTGAGTCTCGCCACTACCCTTTTTAATTTTTTTAACGACAATATAATTTTTTGCCTTCTTTAAAGCTTCGTTTATAATTAATTTATTGGGTGTTGGGCCGAAAGTATTTTTATAATAATCCACATTAGTAATCGTTTCCCTTTCTTTTTCATAATAATCTGCTTCACAAAAATACATCAATTTCCATAATTTTGTTTCATATAGGTCATTATTGTTATAGTCATTAACTATAACAATTAACAATTCTTTAAATTTTTCAATTTGTAGTTCTTTTTTGTTCATAGTAATCTTAATTAAAAAAGGTCCCCTTACACAGTAAAGGCCTATGTGATGATATTAATAAGAATATTCATCATATTCATATAATAACAAAATTAGGAGTTTTGTCGAGTGGAAAACTTTTGAAGAAAAAAACCATTTTTCAGCGATTTCCCCGTTTTTTAAGGGTAATGGCGGGTCTACGGGACGATTTCAGAATTTTTGATTAGGAGGAAATAACAAGAAATCTCGGCACTTTTCCGTCCAAAGTAAATCTTTATTCTATTTTATAGACTTCTTATTTATTTATAATCTTCTTTCTAAAAATTTCTTCTGTTCTTGGCTAAATACTTTATAATTTGGATTTTCCCAATTAAATCTCAAGATAGTTTCTGTTGCTCTTTCTAATGCGTAAGAAGAAAAATTGGCAATTAAATCTTCTTTTTTATATTTGTTATTTAAATTTATTTCATCATTTTCTATCTCGCATATATAAGGCTTATATAGATCACGACCTCTATCCCATAAAAACAACATCCTGTCTTTTACTCCAATTAAATCTATTTTTATTTCAAATTCTTCAACATCATTGTATTCTTTTAATTGAGCTAAATTAGAGGCAAATAAAAAAATTTCGGTAAATTTATAAACATTATATAAAATTGCAAAGAAATTTTTTATAGAACGAGCCTTGTCTTCATTAAAGACAAAACGTGATCTAATTTCTTCGGCTAATTGATTGTCGATAACATAATCTTCTTTCATTGATAAGATATGTTTAAAAATTCCTGTTGTTGTAAATTTCCAGATTTCACCATGGCCATGAGAAAAGAAATCACATTCATTTTTTATTTCATTCATACCCGAGAATTTTATTCCATATTTATTACTTATGTGTGGGTAATACCATCCTCTTAAACGAACTTGTGAGTCAGCTATAATGTCAGATAGTTTTCCTTTATCAATATTAACTTTGTTAAGAAATTTTTTTGAAGGACATATTGTTATACGCCAATACCCCTTTTTTTTGATTTGATCTTTAATATTTGATTCCATATTAACAATTTTAGTTAAATAAAGATTCCTTGTCAAAGGTATTCATTTCTTTGACTTTTGGTCTTAATAAGAGAATAACGACGAATAGTTTCTCTTTCCCATTCTCTTATTTTTTCTTCAAATAATTTTTTCCATTCTTGTGGAGACGATATTTCTTTGTTCCCCATAGTAATTTCATTTCTTATATAGAGTGCTCCTGTACGTAATGAAATATTAGAAAGATAAGGCTCTCGGGCATTGTTATTTAATTCTTGTTTGCCGGTATATATTACAGGAATTTCTTTGCATGGTGTTATTTGAATATAAACAAATTTATTTTTTTTATGATTTCCTTTATCTATATGTATGTATTTTTTCATTTTACAATAAACAGGTTGATTCGTTTTGGCATTAATAAAATTGCTAATTCCTTCATATGGATATGAGTTATAATTTTTGGCAGAAAGGCCGATTCTTTCTCCATTATCTTTTACACCTATTACAATAGCACCCCCATCACGTTGATTTGCCATAGCAAAAATAGTTTTTATAATTTCAAATTTTTTATTTCTACTTGACCAAGGAACATCGCCTTTATATTCAAGATCAACCCTTTCTTCACCAAAATAAAGATCACCTATAAAAGCTTCAGGAACCTCATTTTTCTTTATTTTTTTATTCATTTTTAAATATAATGATTTTGTCTATATTTTTAATATACCACTTTTTGGAAATGAAGTCTTTCGTACTTAATGGCTTTGACAAGTTTTTTAATATTTTTTGTTAATTTTATTTCTTCTATTTTATGGCCATAGGGCTTATGATGAATAATATGTATAGATGAGGGATCAAAAATTATTTTTCTAAATTTACTAAATAGACCAATTATACCACTTATCAAATAAATACGAGTATCGCCATATTGGATTTTAACATCATCAACTTGATCACTAAACGATAAAATTCCTGGAATTTTAATATTATTTTTGAGCCAATTCTCCTCAGATGATCTGTGACAAATTGTATCTCGTATTATTCTAATATTGTTCATTTTTTCTTTTATATCTTCATCAATCTCCCCTTTAAAATATGTGTTGATAAAATGACTTAATTCCCTCATTAATAAAATTAGATGTTCAATTAGATAAACGCGTGTTTTGTTAGAAAAATTAGTTGCAATTAAGTCAATTAAATAAACAATATCGCTTAGAAGAGCAACCATATTACCTTCGTCTTTCATGTTTAGTTCAATTTTTGCTTTATTTGTATTAGCCATATTTTTAATATATCACTTTTTAAAAATATAAAAACCCTGTATATATGGGTTTTTTGAATTAATTTTTGAAAATATAGTGGCGGGGTCTACGGGACGATTTTAGAACCATGGATTGGGAGGAGACAAAGATAAATTTTGATAAATGTTTATTAAAAAATCGTTCTTAGAATAAAATGGTATCTGAGTATGTTTGAAACGGCACTTGAAAAGTGAATGATGTCTTTAAATTTAAAGTCTGTCTAAAGCTACAAACATAGCCATATAAGAAACACCAAAGATAATTGATAACTGTGAGGCCAATAATTCGGTCAATATTTCTTTTGAAATCTTTTTTGTTTTTAGTAATAATTCTATTTCGGGAAGTTGTAATATTTTATTTTTTTCCAATTTTAATCTTTTTTTTGGTATAAGAAGGTTTCTCGCGAAAATATCGGCTTGAAGGTCAATCCTTTTGATAATTTTTGGAGTAAGTTTTTTTGTCATTACAATATACCAATCGTCCTTGTTTTTTATTTTGAGTTCTTGATAAATGTTTTTATGTAAAACGAGGTGTCCAATTTCGTGAGCGTAAGAAAATCTTAATCTATTTTTTTGAGTTTCGTCTGAAAAATTATTATTATCAACATAAATAGATTTAAAATCAGACATAATCATCATATCTATACCAAAATAATTTTTTAACCCAGGAGATAAAATGGGTACGATTTCTAATTTTAATTCTATAATGTCCTCCATCTCTACCGGGATTGAATCGCCACAAAATTTATCTCTAAAATTATTCACTATTTTTATGATTTTTTCTTCGCTGAGATACGGGATTTCCATTTAACTTTTTTTGATTAATTTTATTAATTCTTCTATATCTTTTTTAGTCATCTTATCCTTTTTTATAGATCTAAAAAAGGCTGGCAAATAGTTTGTTATATTTTCTTCTTTCATAATGTCGGATGGAATCAAGCCTTGTGCCACTTGTGCGTCGCTTATAAATTTTTCAATTTCTATAGCATTTGTTAGCCCTAACGCTTCAGCCCATTTATTCAATATTTTATTATTAGATGGGGGAGAGATTCTGCCCCTTTCTATTTTGCTCCAATTGCTGGGGTCATAATCTACCTTTTTACACATTTTTCTAAGAGTTAAGCCTTTATCAATTCGTAATTCTTTTAGTTTTTGACCAAATTTTTGTAAATTGCTATTTTTCATAATTTTTTTGTTATTATTAATATATTGACCTTTGTGGTATAATAATACCACAAGGACAAGAAATCACAATGCTTAACCTGTGCATAATTTTCTGTACAAAAAAAGACCGCTTAAAAGCGGTTTTTTATGTTAAGTGGCGGTCCGGACGGGACTCGAACCCGCAACCTTCTGCGTGACAGGCAGATGATCTAACCAATTGATCTACCGAACCGTTTTAACGATCTCACTAAAGATTTGGGGGTAATTTTCTGCTAAATCAGCTAATATTTTTCGATCAAGTTCAATTTTGTTTTTATTAAGCCTATCAATAAATTTTGAATAGATAAAATTATTTACCCGACATCCAGCGTTAATTTTAATTTGCCAAAGAGCCCTAGCCTCTCTTTTTTTTGTTCTGCGATCACGATAAGCATAAACCCCGGCTTTACGAACAGCTGTTTTTGCCAGTTTAATCTTGCTTTTTCTTCCGCCAAGATAACCTTTGGTCAGTTTAAGCAGTTTCTTTCTTTTTTTTAAGTGAGCTTTACCTCGTTTAACTCTTGGCATAATTAGTTATTTTAAATGTTGTTTAAGAGTTTTTCTATAACCCTTGCTCAATGGTTTCAATTTTCTTTTATTTTTTGTTTTTTTTCCTGTATCACGAACATTATAATGATTTTGCCCGCAGGTACGGTGCAAGAATTTTTTATTTTTAGTAATTTTTATTTTTTTAGCAATTGATTTGCGCGTTTTTTGCATAATTTGCAATTAAGTTTATTTAATTGGAGAAATCAGAGCGGTCAGTCGAGCTCCTTGTCTCTTGGGCTGTTGTTCAATCTTAGCTTCTTCTTTTAAAAAATCAATAAATTCTCTTAATTTTTCTTCGGCTAAGTCAAAATGTGCCTTTTCTCTTCCCCTAAGGATCATTTCAATTTTTACTTTATATCCTTCAGCAATAAAAGTTTTAGCCTTATCTCTTCGAAATTCTAAATCATGTTTACCAATACGAGGGGTTAAACGAATACCTTTGGTCAAACTTGTTTTACTTTGTTTTTTCTTTTCACGATCTTTCCTTTTTGAATCATATTTGAATTGACCAAAGTCTAATATCTTTACTACTGGTGGATTTGCTTTTGGTCCGATTTCTACTAAATCTAATCCTTTCTTTTGAGCCATTTCTAAGGCCTTATTAATATCAACATTGCCAAAATGTTCCCCCTTTTCATTAATTAAACAAACCTTGGGAGCAGTAATTTTATTATTAAGGCGATAATACTTCAAATTTAAACTTTAATTTATTATTTATTTATTTTAATTTAAATGGTGGAGGTGGGGAGAATCGAACTCCCGTCTAGAAAGCGCTGTTAAAAATATCTACTTTTATAGTCTTATTTGTTCTGTTTAAGTTTTAGAATTGAAATAAGACAAAATTCTTAAACTCTATCCTGATTTTTTAAACATTTTGATCCAGGCAACCAAAATGTCGATCCTTCTAGATTGACGTCAATAACTAAATAGGAGGAGTCTCTAGTCTTAACGGCTTTAGCTTGTTTAAGCTACAGCAAATGCTAACTTTTTGTTGGCAATTATGTTTTTTGAAAATTTTTGTGTCTTTCTCAGGACAAAAAGCTATTTTTAACACTAACTTCCTATCGATTCCTTTCACCCCCATTTAAATATACCCTTTTTAAAATAAAAAGTCAAATCGTTTATTTTTCCTTTTTTTCAACTTTCTCTCCAACAATACTTTCCTGAACATTTTTAGGTACGGGAGCATAATGGAAAAATTCCATAGTTGAACTTCCACGACCTTCAGTTAATGACCGTAAAGACGTGGCGTAGCCAAACATTTCTCCTAAAGGAACTAAAGCATCAACTGCTTTTACCTGTCCTCGGGTTTTTGTTCCTTGGACCTGAGCTCTACGAGAATTAAGATCGCCAATTATTTCGCCCATAAATTTTTCAGGGACAACAACCTCAACCTTCATAACAGGTTCTAAAAGAATGGGCTTAGCTTGTTGCACCCCATCGCGAATCGCTCGATTAGCAGCAATTTTAAAAGCGGCTTCTGAAGAATCGACATCATGATAAGAACCATCATAAACAGTTACCTTCATATCAACAACTGGATAACCAGCCAAAACGCCAGCCTCCATTGATTCAATAACACCTTTTTTAATAGCAGGAACATATTCTCTGGGGATAGCTCCTCCTTTAATTTTATCAACAAATTCAAAGCCCTTTCCTCTTTCCATTGGTTCAAGTTTAAGCCAACAATGGCCATATTGACCTCGTCCGCCTGATTGATGAATATATTTTCCTTCAACCTGAATATCGGCAGTAATAGCTTCTCTGTAAGCCACCCTTGGTTGACCAACATTAGTGTGAACATTAAATTCACGACTTAATCGATCAACAATAATTTCCAAATGTAATTCACCCATGCCTGAGATAATTGTTTGTCCAGTTTCTTCATCACTTTTTACTTTAAAAGTGGGATCTTCTTCTATTAATTTAGTAATTGCTTGGCCCATTTTTTCTTGATCCGATTTAGTCTTTGGTTCAATAGCTACAGAAATAACTGGATCAGGAAAGGTAATAGATTCTAAGATAATAGGATGATCTGGATCACAAAGAGTATCTCCGGTGCTGGTATTTTTAATTCCGACAATGGCGGCGATTTCTCCAGCATAGACTTGTTTAAGTTCTTTTCTTTTATTGGCATGCATTTGCACAATTCGGCCCACTCTTTCTTTGTTGCCGGTAGTAGTGTTTAAAACATATGACCCAGCACTCAAAGAACCAGAATAAACGCGAATATAACAAAGACGACCAACATAAGGATCAGTGGCTATTTTAAAAGCTAGAGCAGCAAATGGTTCATTTTTATCTGCCTTTCTGATTTGTTTTTCCTCGGTTTTGGGAACAATTCCTTCTACTGGAGGAACATCTAAAGGAGAAGGTAAATATTCACAAATAGCGTCTAATAATAATTGAATCCCCTTATTTTTAAGGGCTGAACCGCACAAAACAGGGATTAGTTTTCCTTGAATTACTGCTTGACGTAAGACTCTTTTTAATTCATTTATTTCTGGTTCTTTACCTTCTAAATACTCATGCATTAATTTTTCGTCGTGTTCAACAATAGCTTCAATTAATTTATGACGATATTCTTCAACTTTATCTTTTAATTCAGCCGGTATTTCCTTCTCTTCCATCTTTTTCCCCATTTCGTCTAAGTAGAATTTTGCTTTACGAGTAAATAAATCAACAACACCTTTAAAATTTGCTTCAGCTCCAATTGGTAATTGAATAGGATAAGCATTGGGCGTTAATCTTTCATGAATAGAATCTAGGTCAGCATAAAAGTCAGCTCCCATCCTATCCATTTTATTTATAAAGGCAATTAAAGGAACTTTAAATTTTTCAGCTTGATGATAAACAGTCTCTGATTGTGGTTCAACTCCAGCAACACCATCAAAGGCAACTACTCCTCCATCAAGGACCCTTAAAGACCTTTGGACTTCGGCTGTAAAATCAATATGTCCAGGAGTATCAATAATATTAATACGAGTTTCTTTGCCCTTGTCAGGGGTCCAAAAGACAGTTGTTGCCGCTGAGGTTATTGTTACCCCTCTTTCTTTTTCTTGTTCCATCCAATCCATTTCTGCTTGTCCTTCATGTACTTCACCAACTTTATGTTTTTTCCCTGTATAATATAAAATACGCTCGGTAACAGTAGTCTTACCGGCGTCAATATGGGCAATAATGCCAATGTTTCGAGTTTTTTCTAAAGAAAATTCAGAAGTCATAACTACTAGTATCTTGCAAAGTGAGCAAAGGCTTTGTTGGCTTCGGCTGTGCGATGAATGTCCTCTTTTTTCTTAATAGCAGAGCCTTGCTTTTCAGCAGCGTCTAAAAGTTCTTCGGCTAGTTTTTCGGCCATAGTTTTGCTGCCCTTTTTGGCTTTAGCAGCGGCAATAATCCATCGTGAAGCTAAAACAAATTGACGAGATTCATTTGTTGGATATGGAATCTGGTAATTGGCTCCACCAATTCGACGCGATCGCACTTCTACTACAGGAGAAATATTTTCAATAGCTTTTTTGAAAATTTCTATTGGATCTCCCTTACTTTTTTCTTTAATAATATCTAATGCTTGATAAACTATTT
>SDBT01003677.1_pt1 | contig 26382 bp, 25 predicted proteins | sample 2277101 | NCBI WGS metagenome assembly SDBT01 (sample SAMN10404973, study PRJNA504765) | marine sediment metagenome | isolation source: marine sediment core GS10_PC15, 103 cmbsf | place: Arctic Ocean: Southern Knipovich Ridge | collected 2010 | reverse complement strand
ACCCGTAGCCGGGGATGATGCCGAAAGTTACCCTGAAAGAGCGGCGGCTGGGCATGTCGGCCGCCATCCCGGACGAGGTGAATTCGGGCCGCTCGTCCCGCTGGTTGAAATAACGGGCCATGTCATAGGCCAGCTCGGCCACGATGCGCACACCAGCGGGGTCTACGCCCTGCCAATCATCGGTGGGCCGGTGGTAGTCTTCATGAGCGCCGGTAAACAGGAACAACACCGGGATATCCTCACCGTAGAAGGACGAATGATCGCTGGGACCGGGGCCCTCGGCGCTCAGGCGCAGGTCCAGCTGGTATTTGCGGTTAAACTCCTGTAGCGCCTGCTCCAGCTGGGGCGAGGTGCCGGTGCCCCCCACCATCAACCGGTTCTCCCGCAGCCGGCCGATCATATCCAGGTTGATCATCAGGACGATGCTATCGACAGGGACAGGGGAGTGTTCCACGAAATATTTTGAACCCAACAGGCCCTGCTCCTCCCCGTCAAAGGCGACGAAAAGCAGGCTCCTCCGGAGCTCCTGCCGCTCGGCGCTGAACTTCTCAGCCACCTCGATGACCGCCGCCACCCCGGAGGCGTTGTCGTCGGCGCCGTTATGCACGGCATGTTCCCGGGGAACCATGGAGCCGGAACCGGGACCGCCGTAGCCCAGGTGATCAAAATGGGCCCCGATGACAATATATTGCCCCTGCAAATCCGGATCGCCGCCCGGCAGGTAGCCAACCACATTGCCTGCGCGGCTGGTGGAATGCTTCAACTGTACCTGCGCGGAGATTTCCACCTGGGGCACGGGGGTCGGCGTCACCGTAGCGCCGGTGCTCAGGGCTGTCCAGGCTTCGGTGGAACTCATATCCAATCCGGCCAGCAAGCGATCCCCCACGCCGGCGGAAACGCTGATTGCCGCCAGGCCCGCGTCGCGGATCGTCCGGTCGTAACGCAGGGCTACCAGTGTATCGGCTTCAGGAGATGAGATGGCGATCAGTCCTACGGCGCCGGCATCCTTGGCTCGCAAGGCCTGGTGAATCAGTGCGGCAATTGGGGAGCCGTGGGTGTTGGAACCAGCGGCGATGGCCGGCCGGAACACCAACAGCCATTGTCCGGTGAGGTCCGGCGCAACGGCCGCGCTATCGTCGTCGGACAGTCCCAAACCCGCGTAAACCGCCCCCCCTGAGAAAGAACCTTGGGAGGAAAATCCCAGAGGAATGAAATCGCCGCCCAACACCAGTTCTTCCTCGCCGATCGACAGTACGCAGCCTTCATCAGTCGACACGCCGCTGGTCATGGTGAAGGTCTGCCGCATGCCGGGCAAGGCGTCAGGCGCTATAATATCGGTGGCAGCCCATTGTTTGGTAATATACTCAGCCGCCGCCCGTGAACCGGCACTACCGGGGAAGCGCCCTTCGCGTTCATCAGCCGCCAGGTACTGGATATGAGCGATCAGCTCGGTTGTGCTGATCTCCGGATCAACATTAGCCTTATGTGGCCGGATACCTGTATAAGTGCAGCCGATAATAGCCCACATAGTGCTTATAGCAGCCGCCATAAGTGCGCGCTTGATTAGTCGATGATTCATAATTCCTGCTACAATAAAAATACAAGTCATCATGATGATGGCTTAAAACCAATAGGCTTTCCTAGAAGATAAACTTACGGTACAAGAGTTGAAGCATATTGAGATTTTGATGAAGAATCAATGAAAAAATTCTATCCGGTTCAGTCTCAACTCAAAATGCCTGCTATGCGTCCCATTGGATAAGTTTTCGCACTCACCTTACAAAGAACGAGTAAGCTGCTTCCCATTCGCTTCCGTTGAACTGGTGGATCACGTTAATCAGATGGCGTTCCCGAAAGTAGAACCCCAGGTGATAAGAGTGAGCATCTTCTGATTGATCGTCAAATGACCCACTGACCGGATTGAATACCGGGTTGGTTTCTTCAGTCATAATCAAACCTAATGTTGGTGTTGAGATCCCCTTAAAGCGGATATCCGGAAATAACTTGAACACCATCAGGGTTTTGAATCCTATCCGGCTCAGCTGTCCTGGAAGCATCTCAATCTGTTGGTCCAGGGTAACCCAAGAATATGGATAAGTCGGCGTTGCGATTCTCATCGGTAATGGTCATCAGCTGCCGCCGGCGCAATCTGCTGTTTTCATGCAACCCAAGATTGCTCAGGAAAATACCCTGAGTCATTCCCAAAGCGGCTGGTCTGACAAACAAGTTGTGCCGACCATAAAAGAGGCCTGCCAAGTGAAAATCATAATGCTTTCGGTGTTTCCAGATGTAAAACAGCGAGGCCAGCCCATCGGGGCGGAAGGGTGCCCAACGGCCCAGGGCGATAGTTCGCACCGTCTCGGCGGCCTGCCCTCCCCGGAGTAAGCCACCGAACACGAAAAAATTCCTGGGTAATACCCTCAACAATGCTCCCCCCGACAGGCTCGTTTGGCCGGAATCTCTGCCGGTACTACCGGTCGCCCCTGTTACTTGCCAGGATCCAAGGGCGAATTTGATGGCGCCATATTGGACGTCAGTCTTAATGATGCTATTATCCTCGCCAGTGCCATCTCGAAGGCCCTCTGCACCGCCCCTGATCCAGAGCCATTTTTCCGGCCTGAGTGTAACCCTGCTGACATAATTCGATTGAATGGGACGATGCTTCGGATTGATCACAGAACCACCCATCTCAAATTGAAAGCGGTCATCATTCCGGTAGGGAAACAGAACCACTCCTCCGGTAAATTGCATTTCTCTGCTGGTACGCCCATGGTCATCCCGGGCTTCATTGAGCGAGAAAAAATGGGTCTTCTGGCGTTGATTCTTGCGGTAGAGGTTAAATCCTCTGATAACACCGGTCGGTTCCCGTTCCGCAGCCAGCTGGAATTCCCATACTGCAGGTTAGGGAGGGCCAAAAACCGAAAAACGGGAAGGTTGATCCTGGGCGGAAGCAGTCGTAATCAGGAATAGGGATGACATCAGCAGATGGAAACCCAACGCGCTGCCATTTAAAATAAGATCGGTGCTCACCATCGCACAGACTATATGGCAAAATAAAAAGTATTGATAAATCCCCCTGAGTGGTTCGATATCAAGGGAATTCTTATGCTGTTGCAGGTAATAGTCGTTGCCAAGATCAATTCAGATATACGGGTAAACCTACTATATATATTTACCTTCTTCAATAATTAGTTCGATTCTCATCTGATATGTGAAATTCTCCATACCCTGTCGAACCAGTTGGAAGTCTGTAGTTTGGACACTTATTTCCGATTCTTAGATGGAATCCTGCTATGTGGTTCATTAAGCGGCCCACCCCTTTGTTGACTGGCTGAAATATAGCTGTATCGGCGTTTGCCTGCCAAGAGATTGATGAGTTCTTTCATGATTGTAGAATCGAATCCATCCCTTGATTCCAGCCCATGCTTCAGTCGGCCAATTCACGGAGGGCAAGGTTACTTATCAGCGGGACGACACACCGCTGGACAGTACGCTGATGTCCGTAGCTGGTGAGTTCAGCCTGGTCCTGCCGGTTTTAGCTCTTGACGGCCATGCACCTGTGGGTAAGGAATATTCCCTGGGCCAGAGCTATCCCAATCCCGGCAACCCTTTGGTTACCATCCAGATTAGGACGCTGGTGCCAGTAACGGTCACCATCTACAATAAACCCGAAAGGCGCTGTGTCTCGGTGCCGGGTATGGCCCTGGGAACCAGTGAGGGCTAATCGGCGCTTACTAGACCTTACTTTACCCTTGAGACCAGTAGTGCCAAAACCTTGAGAGAAAATCATGCCGCGCCACTGTTTTGTTTCAAGCAAATTTGCAGTATATCCCATAATGATCAGTACTAGTATTATGGGATAATACTGGTTCATGAAAATATAACCGTTCAAAGTTACTAGTTGCATTAATTACCGATTTATTGGTATATTGACCCATAGAACTGAACGTATTTTTTATGGGTATAAATGCCATTCAGGCAAACGACGAGAATGAAGTCGATCAAAGAAATCAATAGAGAGTTTGAGACAATAGGGATCAAAGGTATCGCACCCGCGCGTGTTGAGCAGTTGATAAAGATGATGGCGGGTGAAAGATCACGGCTGGAAAAGAGCCTGGTAAAGAGTCTGGGCTTGGTTGAAAAATACCAGAGTGAGGCGAAAACAATTGAGCCTGGATTGCAGGCGCTACAAGATGACCTTGAAAAGGCGTTTGGTACGAAGGGAATCAATATATCTCTGTTACATAAGAAGAATAGTGGCTCGTCGTATATTAAAGGCCGGTGCTGGTGGAACGGTAAACAGAGGGAAGTTCAGATCGGAAGCATTCGGACGGTTCTGACCAGGATAAATCAGATGATTGCTGGCGGTGCCATCGATTATCTGCAACCTGTCGAAGATCTTGATTTGACTTGGGCGCAATTGAGGGGCGAGAAGCAGTTGGTCCGGGCCATAAGGGAAATCGGAAGAATCAAATTTCGAAAATATTTGATCAAGAATCTCCTGTCAGAATATCTGAGCCCGGAGAATGAAAGTGAGAGACTGAACGAGATACCGGCAGAATTGGAATTTGAGCATCTCGTGGATGCCGATGTGAATATCCCGGATGAGGCCACCGGTAATGACTGGTACGAACAATGGAGTAAGGAAAATCTTTAATTCAAGATGATGGAAATGTTAACCGCATTCCAATCTCATACTCTAGAAGCTGAAAATATATATTTGAAACGTACCATCGCAGTCCTTCGTGAAGAGCTCGAAAAGGCCAGAGTCGTTGATGAGACCAGAATACAGCAAGCCATCGCTCAGGTGGGTGAAGAAAAAAAGCAAATGCGGGCTACGATCAGGAATTTGCGTGAAGAGCTGGAGAAGGTGGTTAATGCTCGTGAAGAGTTTATCCAGCAAGCCGTCGCACGAACGAGCGATCAAAGCAAGCAGTTAAAGACTACAGTCAGGGCCTTACGTGAGGAGCTTGAGAGGAGTAAGGTTGACGTTGATCAGCGGATCATACGGGCAGTGGCGGAGGTGAACGACGAGAATAAGCAATTAAAATCGATGGTGTTTTCATTGCGCGATGACTTGGAGAGGGCCCGGACCGGTGAGGAGGAGCGCATTCAGCGGGCAGTGGTGAGTGCGAATGATCAGATCAAGCAGTTGAAGTCCACGGTGAGTGCGCTGCGCGATGAGTTAGAAAGGGATCAGGTGAATGTAGAGGGGCGTATTCAGCGCGCGGTGTCCATGGCGACTGATGAAAACAAGCAATTGAAATCCACCGTGGCTTCATTGCGTGAAGCGATGGAGCAATCAGAAACTTATCGTAAAGAGGAGACCCAACGCGCCGTGGCAAAGATAAACACTGAGAATCAGCAACTGCGAGCGACCATAAGTTCCATGCGGGAAAAAATCGAAGCGGACAGGTCAACACACGAGGAGAATCTCCAGATGTTCGACGTAATCAAGGATGATGAGCAGAGACATTTGCAGGACACAATTACTTTGTTAAGAGAAAAATTGGAGGAATACCATGGAAACCAAAACTGATTCCAGGTCGAGTCTCCGAGCCGGGAAAATGAGCGAAAAGATATCGCAGCTGCTTCTCAAGGTCAACAACGATATGGCAGTGACAGATTCACTCGATTCAGCATTGGAAACCCTGGTAAATATCACTACCACTACTCTGAGGGTCGAGCGAGGTACAATTTTCCTGAATGATGAAAAAACAGGTGAACTCTATTCGCGGGCTATGCAGGGGAGTTTCATGCGCGAGATCAGAATCATGAATACCAAGGGCATCGCAGGGTGGGTTTTCACTAACGAAGAAGGTGTCATCGTACCGGATGCTTACAGGGATAAGCGCTTTTATAAAAATGTGGACTTGCGGACGGGATTCCGGACGAAAAGTATTTTGTGCGCTCCCTTACGGAATGCCTCGGGCCGGAAAATTGGTGTTTCCCAGCTGCTGAACAAGAAAAGCGGTCAATTCACCGAGCAGGATCTGGATCTGCTCATGCTGATAACCGAGCAGGCTGCTATTGCTATTCAAAGCCATCTCGTTCTGGAGGAGGTGGAAGAAGCACGAAAACAAGAATTGGAATTTGTCGATGTCGTTTCCCAAATATCCTCGGAGCTGGAACTCGAACCACTCCTTCAAAAAATAATCTCCACCGTAACTCAGATACTGGATGCCGAGCGATCATCCTTGTTTATCAATGACGAGAAGACCAATGAACTATACACCATTGTAGGCGAGGGCTTAGGGAAGAACGAGATTCGTTTTCCCAATCATTTGGGCATTGCCGGGCATGTCTTCCGGAGCGGTGAAACTTTGAACATACCCCATGCCTACGCGGACCTGCGCTTCAATCCCACCGTTGACAAGCAGACCGGGTTCTTCACCCGCTCCATGCTGTGTGTACCGGTGGTCAACAAGGGAGGGAAAACCATCGGTGTCAGCCAGGTGCTGAACAAACGGGGCGGACCTTTCACGAATGAAGATGAGGCCCGGCTGATCGCTTTCACCTCTCAAATTTCAATCGGCATCGAAAATGCCACGCTCTTCAAGAATGTACAGAAGCTCATGAATTACACCGAAAGCATGCTCAATAGCATGGCCAATGGTGTGATCACCATCAATGAAGAGGGCCAGATTGCTACCTGTAATCCTGCTGGCCTGCGGATCATGAGGATTGAAAAAGAAGAGCAGGTTCTAAAAACCGATGTCGAAGCGTTTTTTTCCGGCCCCAACGAATGGATTTTAAAGAAACTCAAGGACGTAGCGGAGGCTGAGGTGATGATGGATGTGGAGCTGGAATTTGGTGGTGAGACCATCTCAGCCAATATCACCATTTTGCCGCTTTTGGATGATGAGAATAAACCGCTGGGCACTCTGATGATGATTGAGGATATCAGTAGTGAGAAGCGGATGAAGTCCACCATGTCGAGGTATATGGATGCAGATCTGGCGGACCAGCTTTTAGACAGCGGGGCCGAGGTCTTAGGAGGTAAACAGAGCGTGGCGACGGTGCTCTTCTCCGATATCAGGAGCTTCACCACCTTAACGGAGGAACTGGGACCCCAGGGAACTGTCTCGCTCTTGAATGAGTATTTCACCATCATGGTGGACTGCATACAGGACGAAGGGGGGATGCTGGATAAATTCATAGGTGACGCTATGATGGTTATATTTGGTACGCCCGTCGCCCATGATGATGATCCCGATCGGGCCGTTCGGGCTGCCATCAACATGTTGGTACAATTAAGCGAATTCAACCAGCGCCGTAAGCAGCAGGGGATGATGGCGATCGACCATGGATTGGGACTGAACACCGATGAAATTGTATCCGGTAACATCGGATCACCCAAGCGGATGGACTATACTGTTATTGGGGACGGCGTAAACCTGGCAGCCCGCCTGGAGAGCGCCTGCAAGAAATATGGCGCCCATATCCTCATTAGCGAGTATACCTTCGGCAGTCTTAAAGCCACCTACCGGACCCGTCAGATAGACCGGGTGATCGTTAAGGGGAAGACTGAGCCGGTGGGAGTCTACGAGGTGGTCGATTATCACACCAAGGAGACCTTCCCTAACATGATCGAGGTGCTGGGACACTTTAATAATGGGATAGAATATTACAATGAGGGTCGATGGGACGAGGCTGTGAAGATGTTCAGGGAAGCGCTGAAAGGGAACCCCGATGACAAATGCTCGCAGATGTACGTTGAACGCTGCGCACAACTGAAGAAGAATCCGCCCGAGGGCGAGTGGGAAGGTGTTTGGGTCTTCACAAGCAAGTAGGATCAGCAGAAGGGAGCGAATCATAAGCGACGCAAAAACACATCTGGAAAAATCGATTGAACTGAACCCTGAGTTCACCGATGCCCATTTTCATCTGGCATTGGTGCTCAAGGATCAGGGTCAATTCGAGGATGCCAAGAGCCATCTGCAGAAGACCATCGATATCGATGAGGGCTATATTACCGGGCGCTTTCAACTGGCACTACTGCTCCACGAGATGAAGGCCTACGACAAAGCCCGGGAGCACTACCTGAAAACCATCGATTTGGATTCCCACCATGCCGATGCGCACTTTCACCTGGCACTCCTCCTGGAGGAATTGGAAGAATATGGGGAGGCGAAAAATCATCTTGCGAAGACCATGGATATTGATCAAAACTACACGAAGGCCTACTATCACCTCGCCCGTCTGCTGATAGATCCCGACGACTACGAGTTGGCAAAGCAGAACTACCAGATGGCCATAGATATTGATGACAACTTGGCGGAGGCTCATTACTATCTGGGAAAACTGGTGGCCGGGGGGAGAAAGATCAACGAGGATGGTACCTTTGTAATCGAGCCGGAAAACGATCTGGCCAAGCGGCATTTCATGCAAACCATCGAACACGATGAGAATAACTCCCGGGCGCACTTCAACTTGGCAAAGGTTCTGGCCACGGAATCAGATTACACCCAGGCGGAAAAGCATTTCCGGCAAGCGATCGGGATCAATCCCGGCTATGCGAAGGCCCATTTTCAGCTGGCCCTGCTATTGATAGAGGTAGGCCGGTTGATGCCCGAGGAAACAGAGCCTAAGTTGAAACAGCAGCAGAGGCCTGCCCGGAGGACTAAGCCGAAGAAAGCTGCGCAGTAGAGGGAGAGCATAGGGATGAGTCCGCCGGATGATGTCCAAGCCCACCTAAAGAGAGCCATTGAGATCGACCCCGATTATCCCGATCCTTATTACCACCTGGCCTTGCAGCTGATAGAGCAAAGCAGACTGCCTGCAGCTCAGCTGCACCTGCAGCGGGCCTTGGAGGCCGCCTCGCGGAACGCTGAAGCATTCGAAGAGCGGGAGAGGGAATTGATTGCGGCTAATCAATTCGATGCAGCCAAGCGCTACAGCTTCAAGTCCCACGAACTGAGGCTCCTTTCAGCCCGGGCCTGCTATCAGCTGGGGTTGGTACTGTGGGAGACAGGGGACAGACCGGCAGCCCGAAAGCAGTTCATCCAGGCCACGGAGCTCGATCCTACTCTGGCTGAAGCCTACTACCAGCTGGGGTGTGCTGCGCTAGGGCAGCATTCTGCGGCCCGATCGTTTTTCGAGCAGGCGGTTGAGGCGGATTTTACACTCGCCCAGGCCCATTTCGAACTCGCCAGACTGATCACGGCGCCAGAGGAGAATGAGATTGCCAGGAACCACTATCTGATTGCCCTGGACCTGGAGGCCGCTCTACAAAACCAGGCGCTGGATAAGAAGTTCGGCTGACTACCGGTACCGCTCCGCCAGGGGGTCATGGTAGGACCTATTTGGGCTACCAATAGGCTAACGATACACCATCAAAAGGTCCACTAAAGGGTCACTAAAGGGTCACTAAAGGGTCACCTTCACCGACGGGGGAGGTGAACCCGCGGGTTTTTCAAGAAAAAACCACGATGACAAAAAGGGTAGAAATAAGAGTATAAGGCATTAAGAATGAAGAGGTTAACTGCCTTTTAATACCGGAACCCATATGGAGATAGCGGCACCGGTTTGCAGATACCGGGGCCGGGAACCTCACCCCTTCGGTCCGCCCATCCGGCAAACTCAGGGCAAGTTTTTCAAAGAGCGGGGGAATATAAGGTAGGCGAAGGGGCCCTGTCGTTCGCCTGGTGCGCGGAAGAGTAACCGCCAAGGCGCAAAGCAAGCCCCGAGCACTTCGACAGAGTTTATCCTGAGCAAAGCGAAGCGCTCAGGGCATGCCCATCCCCCGCCATCGGCGGGGTTCGGCGGGCCCAGGACAGGCCTTGATGGAAATTGGTGCAGAAGTCGCGAGTCAACCAGTCGGCTGGCCGCATGGGCCGCTTCAACCCAAGGTAAGAGAGTGTTCACTGAATCTCAGTATCTTAACATTAGAGGCGGGATAAGGAATTAGGAGCTGGTCTCTTCTCCTAACAGAACTCTTCCTTCACACAAGACTTCGTAATGTTTGAGAGCCCAATCCGCATATTTATCCAATTCATCCTCGCTCATCCCAAATGCACTTGCTAGCTCATGGATAAATTGATTCTCTTCTTCACTGAACTCGCCATCGATATAGCCGAGCGTAATTAGTTCGAGTATAATAGATACCTGTGATTTGGAAGTATCAAATGATGCCAGTAACTCTTTTTTATCATAACTCTCCGCATCACTTGGTACCTCTACGCAAACTTCACGTTGCATTGATTCAAGGTGCCTCTTTTCTGCGGGAGAAAACTTTGAATCAGCCAAGACGAATTGTTTTGCTAAGATGAGGAATATCCTTTTCTGGCGTTCAGTCAAGTCATGAAGAAACATGCAAGCCTCATAATGCTGTTGATGGGTGATCGAAATTTACATACTGTTACCATATTTTCATAGTACTGCTCCGGCACGAAACTATGCAGGCCAATCTATTGTATTGCTAATTGAATACGAGCTGGCTATATTTGGATACGTTTTCATTCAGGTAATAAAATTAGGTGGCGTGCCATTTAACTGGTTTTCTTTACTAACCATGTCCCAGTGCCTTGTGGGGTGAGCGAATTCACAGACAACTCTGTGATTTCCGGCACTTCCAATAGGTATTCCAGGATACGACTCCAGGTAAATAAATAATGAACATACTCATCATCTACGATTTAGCCATGAACCGGGCCATAATTGAGCGAATCCTTCGAATGGATGGTCACGTTACTGTTGGTGCGAGTCGTTTGGAAGATCTGAGGCCCTTGCTCTCCAGTAAAAGCCGGTTTGACGTCGTTATTTGTGAGTTGCTCAGACCGGAGGTAGAGGGAATCCGGATTTACAAGGATTATTTAGATATGCTGACCGCTTCCAAAGAAAAAATAAAAAAACTACCCTTTATCCTGATAGCTGCACCGCAGACTGAGGTGAGCGCTGCACAGACTGTTGGGAAACTCAAATATGCCAAGGAACTCGGATTCTTCGATATTATCAGCAAACCGCTGAATCACGATCGTATCAGATCTACCCTGGCCCGGATTGCTCAAAAGACGAAGCCCAAGGATCAAGCTGAGCACCTGGGTGATTTACCTAAAAAATTGAGGTCTGTCGCAAGCACCATTCTCAAGGAGCATGATGCCGTTGGCGCCACCATGATGATTGACCTCCTTGAGGGCACGATTCTTATGTTGCGGACAGTTGTGAAGCCTACCGTCGTTTGATTCTCCCCAAAATTGAGCCCCTGATAAAGATATCAGGGAGACTCAATTAGACTCTCTATAAACCGGGCATCTCAGCTAAATACCATATTTTGCTTGGATACTATTGGCCACGTTGGCCCAGAGTACAAAATAGATTTGAGGTGAAACAATACCAGGATCTATTTGTTTGACTTGGTACCACAGATAAAGCATGATTCCTGTGGCTTAACTCGATGCTTCCACCGGCGAATACCGCTGTGAGGCATTCTGGTGTGCTTGTTATGGTGGGTCTGCGAGTTGAAAGCGATAACCGTTATGCTAATGGAAACCATTCTGGTTTCATACAATTGTCCTAGCGGGGGACCCTGGTCAGGCGGAGCCGAACAAATTCTGTGTCCAATCCAGGGCATCAAAGTATATCCCGGCGATATCTTCCTCACTCACTCCGAGGGTGGACGCGCGAGCAAGTAAAGGCTCCCAATCGCCTTCTTCATAAACTTTGACCATGGAAAGAAGATCGGCGAATTGCCCCCCCTCCCCGAGGATGGCCGCCTTGATATCTTTCTTGATGGGCATTTCCTCAAGGAGTTCCTCCAATGGTCGGCTGAAGAAGAGATCGATCAAGGAAAAGATACCCATGAAGAAGAGGTCGTCCCCCCTTTGAGCATGGCCTAATTTCCAGCCCAATTCCTCCAGAAACTTGCCCCGGACCAGACAAGTAACTAATGCCTCCTCCGGCAGCCCTTTGCCGATATTGCCAATAGCCACCAGGGTAGCCCATCTTTTGACCAGCATGATACCCAGCATAGTCAGGGCGTGTTTTACCGATTCAACTTCCATGCGCAGTCCGAAAGCTGCAGAGTTGATATACTTCAGCAGGCCGTAAGTAAGAGCGACATCTTTCTTGATGATCAGTTCAAGTCTATCGAAACTGATGTTGCTTTCATTGATCTCTTGCAGGAGCCGCAGGTAATTCAGTTTAAAACCGGGGATAGCTTCTTTCTCGACGTATTCGGCTTTATGAAAGAAAGGACCGTGGAAGGAGTCATATTCGAGTCTTCTGGCCAGCTCGAATGCGGCCCGGCTCTCTAAATCGTGGGCAACGGTCTTTATATGGTAGCTCTTGCACCAGTTTGGCACGAAACGCAATTCCAACTCGTCCTTCCCTCTAAAATCTACAACCAGCTGATTTGCCAATTTTGCCAACTCGAAATACTTATCGTCGGCAGCAAACGACCCCAATCCAACGCGGAATCCATCACCCTTCAAACGCTTGAGTGCGGCTAGGTGCTCTGCCTTGGATTCGAACGGCTCACGAAGGTACAGAATAACGTTCTTTTTTGATAATTGTTGGAGATTCAGCCCCAGTAAAATTTCTGGAGTAATATCGATGCATACATCCTTTAGCTTCTCATCCGTAGGAGTCCTGGATCCGTAGAGGCTGAGACGGATGTTATCGGGCAATTCCTCCTTTTTGATTTCGCCATCCAACAACTTTTCAGTTTTAAAACCGAGAACGAGCTCGTATGCCGTTACTACTTCCCTGGCATTAAATAGTGGTTGACGCGCTATTAATCGCTTCATCACGATCTCCTGATTGACCCTAAAACCTGAGCAAACCACAACAACCGGAAAAACTAAAGGGGGTGAGAAGTCAAGCGATTACCTGCCAAAGCACCCAATGTAGATTGACCATTACCTTTTGATCAGGCCCGCTGCTTGCGCAGCCAACAAAGTTAACAATTGAAGACGCTGTATGTGAATAAATTCTTCCCTTCCAACAAACAGCCTGGTACATGAAACGTTCAATATTCGTCTCATTTGCTAGGACTGTGTTGACAGGGAGAGGCTGTCATTCCTCGCACTCAAAATTTCGTCCTCGGCCAAAATACTATATTCGACGAACCCAATCCTTGGAATTGCGACTGCCAGCCATTATTTTCTATGATGCTGATCAGCCTGATTCGGCCCAATAAATCGGGGTAATGTAACTGGGGGAGCATTTGGCAAAGATCGAACATATTCAAGTTGCAGATGGTATTCATTGGGTTGCGATCCCGGAGGCCGGTCTTAAAATCCTATGTGGGTGCCCTGCCGACAGTGTGAAACACTTGATGAAAAAGGGACTCATCGTCACGAAGAAAAAAGGCGATGTCCAATATGAGACCGGCCCAAATGCCATTCTTCTATCCGATGTCTTGATTCAACGGGGTTGCTTTGGCAATCTCGCTGAATTCCCGGTCCTCCAGATGTTGTATCTACAGGGCATGATCCTACCTGGACATCCCAACAACACAGGGGTTCGCCCCCTGCTCATCGGGGCCAAGAACCAGGTTACGGACCAATTGCGATATATCCGCCGTGGTAATTACGGCCTGATTTCTGAAGAAGAGATCATTGCCACTGGCATTGCTCCCGAAACAGCCCATCAGATGATGCGGCTGAAATTGAAATTTGCCTTCGGGAAAATCCGTCCCACCGGAGACCTCCTGGACGTGCTCGTGGTCGGCAATCAACCAACAGCGGTCCGGAATGATGTGATGATCCAGCGGTGTGGCATGAATATCTACGATATCAGTTATAAGGATGAAGCTGTAACGGTAGACCTGAATCTGCCGCCCAAGAGTACCTACACACTTCCTTATTCACTCGACTACCATCATATCGATAGAATTTATTTTGGAATTGCCCATTCTGGGGACGGCAACGGCTGGGATATAAGCCGCCCAAGTATGGCCTCTATATTGATACACCAGGGCCGATTCTACATGATAGACGCCGGCCCGAATATTGGATTGGTTCTGCAGGCTATGGGGATCAGTGTGAATGAGCTGGAGGGCATCTTCCATACCCATGCGCATGATGACCACTTTGCAGGCCTTTCCACCCTGGCAAACTCGGAACACCGCCTCAAGTATTATGCCACTCCCATGGTCAGGGCGTCGGTCCAGAAAAAGTTGGCTGCCCTGGCGGGGGTGGATGAGGATGAGTTTCATCATTTATTCGACGTCCACGACTTGGAATCCGAACAATGGAATGATATTGGCTCTCTCGAGGTGAAACCGATTATCAGTCCCCACCCGGTGGAAACCAACATATTCTTTTTCCGTACCAGTCACGATGGCAAAATCGGATCGTATGCCCACCTGGCTGATATTGTCTCCCTGGATGTGCTGGAAGGTATGGTTACCGAAGATGAGAACGATATTGGGATCCGCCGGGAGTATTTTAATGAAATATCCGAGAAATATCTCGAAGCGGTGAATCTCAAGAAGATTGATATCGGTGGTGGTTTGATTCATGGTAACGCGGAGGATTTCCGCCGCGACCGGTCTGACAAAATTGCGCTTTCACATACTGCAAAACCCTTAACCAAGCAGCAGAAACAGATTGGCTCCCGGGCCGAATTCGGCACGACGGACATTCTCATTTCCAGTGATGAGGATTTTACAAAGCAGTTCGCTGAGAAATATCTTAAGACCTATTTCCCCGAAGCCGGCAAGGGACAGTTGGATGTTTTGCTAGCCAATCCAATTACCACCTTTGAACCGGGGGCCGTGTTGGTGGAGCCTTATTTGGTGACCGAGTATGTATATCTGGCGATAGGCGGTAGCGTCGAAATGATCCACACCGGGGTCAATAATATTCTCTCGGCCGGCGCATTAATCGGTGAACTCTCGGGCTTGCTGAACGAAAACTCAAAAGAGACTTACCAGGCCAAGGGCTACGTTCAGGCCCTCTGCATCCCAACTGAGCAATACACCGATTTTATCCGAGAATGTGGCCTGCTGGATCGGACCCTGGAGCTACAGTATTTGCGCAAGCTGTTGCAGAATTCCCACTTGTTTGGTGAGGCCCTCTCATATCCTTTGCAAACCAAGTTAGCTTCGGTTATGTCGCAGAGCAGATTTGAGAGACGCTACTGTTTCCCCAAGGAGAATCAGGATGAGCTTTACATGCTCAGTTTCGGAATAGTGGAGTTGTCGGTGGATGAAAAGAAAATAGCCACCCTCCTGGCAGGTGATGTTTTCCGCGAAGAGGCGGTACTGACTGGAGACGCAAGTATCTTTCAGGCTAGAGCGGAAACGGAAGTGGAAATATACCGGTTCCCGACCGAAATCCTGACCAATATTCCAATTGTTCGATGGAAGTTATTCGAAATATATCAGCGGCGGATGCAGACCCTATTCGACTGGAATCAGGATTGAGCGCCCTTCCGTCCGTGTAGAGATTAAATGGCCCCCATCTCATCGGAACCGTCGTCAACGGTTATCGGGCGTAATGGATCACCTCCAATTCGAGCAGTTGCTGCCCAGTTTTTTGGGTCGATTAGCGATACACACTCCTTCAGGTCCGCCTCAGGCTAACTAATGCCCCGCTTAGACCCATCAACGCCCCATAAACGACCCACCTTATACCCATCCAATGCCTAGCAAAAGGCCATTAAAAGGCTAATGCTTACCGACGGGGGCGGCTAGCCTTTTGTTTTTTAGGAAAACCACTATAAAACAAAGGGCGGAATTAGAGTGTAAGATATTAAGAATGTTGAGGTTAACTGCCAGTGGATACCGGAACCGGAAACGTTTCTCACTATTTCAAAGAGCGGGGGATCCTTTATCAAGCTCTGGAAAGGTCCTTCGAACCGCCCTTCGAGAGCCTCAGGGCGACGTTAGAGCTCAGCCGCCTCAATTTTCAATCGACAATATACAATCTAAAATTCCCTCTGTCGTTCGCCTAGTGCGCGAAGATGGAAAGATGAGGAAAATCTGGGATTCATACCGATATCCTTCGGGTTATAAGCCCGAGTATTGCTCTTAAATAACAATCACTTAGTGACTAGTGTGGCTATTTTGTGCCGATTTCACTCTAGAGGCCAATCAGAACCTTTTCTCTTTTTAAAATGAATAATATTATCAGGTTACACAGAACTTGATCTGTTCAGGGGTGTAGCGCTTTCTGTACATGAGCTTGCCGATTTCATTTTGGGCACAAATCCTAACTTAAGACTTGGGCCAGTTCTAGGGCGAGATCATAGGAGTTATGTGTTCAGCTATTTTGCGCAACGAAAACTCAAGTCATTTGCAGAAATCCTCACATCAGTACCAGCCATGTATCTACAGGCTCCAGAACTAATCATATGCATATTGGGATGCTCAGGTACAACTGTAGAAGTCCAGTCAACCAAACCAGACTCGAAAAAATCAGAAATCAGTGTGTTGGCTAGGTAAATCTCCTCCAGGGATGCAATTCGGTACCCATAATATTCCGCGAAGGCTTCCGCGCCAATATAGGACACAAACACGCACACATCATCGTAGGATTCTGCTGAAATTGAAAACCCGGAACCGTCGTAGTGAACAGGGGTGTTCGTGGTAACAAAGTAGGGATAAATACCTGCCTCGAAAACCGAATCACCTCCATAAGGGCCCTCAATGATGTATTCACCTGGATCGAATCCGCTTTCCTGAATACTTAGGGCGTTTTCGTCATCTAGGGCGATGAGGAATTCATAGTAATCGCCCATGGATACGTTCTTTGGCATTATGCTGAATTCTGGGATAGAAATTGTAGAATCCACACAAGAATTATATTCACCGCCCTGCACAGTGAACATTTCAGGTTCGTATTTTGGTAAATCGTTCTCTTCCGACAGGGGGCCCTTTCCTTCGTCACAAGCCATGAGGAAAAGGCAGGAAAAAACCACAACGAGCCATGCTCTCATAGTACTCTCCCTAATACGTCAGGACTGAAAGTATCGGCAGAAGTAGCCCCCATAGTTTGGGCACTTATTTTTAATCCTTAGATGTAATCCTGCTGTGTGGTTCATCAGGCAGCCAACCCCTTTGGCCTCGCCGAGGCCTCCCCGTGCCGGGTACGGCCAGGGCCTACGGCCAGGGTTGACTGACTGAAATATACCTGTGCCGGTGTTTGCCTGCCAAGAGATTGATGATTCCAAAAACCGAATTATAATTCACTTATCCCGTTTTTGGGGTCGGCTAATCAAAGCAACTGCGCGCACCTGTATGGCAGGCCACACCTTGTTGGTCGACCTGGATCAGCAGGGTATCGCGGTCGCAGTCGGTGGCGACGGAGTGGATGCGCTGGATATGGCCGCTGGTTTCGCCCTTGCGCCACAGCACCCGCCGGCTGCGCGACCAGAAACAGGTGCGGCCTTCGGCCAGGGTAATCCGTAGGCTCTCCGCATTCATATAGGCCAGCATCAGCACTTCGAGATTCTCCCGGTCCTGGATAATGGCGGGGATCAGGCCGTCGGCGTTATATTTCAAATCCTTAATGTCTGCGGGCTGGACTAGCATGTTATGTCTCCTGTAAGTCGCACCGGAATACCGGCTGTGTGCAGGTAATTCTTGACATCGTCAATAGTGAACTTGCCGCGATGAAAGACGGAGGCCGCCAGCACCGCGTCGGCCCGGCCTTCTTCCAGCGCCAGCCGGAAGTGGTCCAGGGTACCGATGCCCCCCGAGGCAATCACCGGAATACCAACCGCCTCGCTGACTTGACGGGTAATCGCCAGGTCGACACCGGACTGGGTGCCGTCGGCGTCGATGCTGGTGAGGAGTATCTCACCGGCCCCCCGCTCGGCTACTTCCCGGGCCCAACTCACAACCTCCCGGCCGGTGGCTCGGCTGCCGCCGTGAGAAAAGACCTCCCAGCTATTCGGGGCGCTGCGCTTTACGTCCATTGCCACCACCAGGCACTGGCTGCCGAAACGGTCGGCGCCGCGGGTGATGAACTCGGGGTCGGCCAGGGCGGCGGTATTGACGGCGATCTTATCGGCTCCGGCGGCCAGCAGCGCTTCCATGTCACCGACCGCCCGGATGCCACCGCCAATTGTGAATGGGATGAACACCTCCCGGGCCACCCGCTGGGCCAGGTCCACCACATGTCGGCGGGCATCCACGGTGGCGGAGATATCCAGAAAGACCAGCTCGTCGGCCCCCATGTCACTATAGCGCGCCGCCAGCTCCACCGGGTCGCCCTCCCGGACCAGGTTAACAAACTGGACCCCTTTCACCACTTGGCCGTCGTGCACATCCAGGCAGGGGATGATGCGTTTGGTCAGCATGCGGCCAGTTCCTCCAGCGATATGCGGCCGTCGTAAAACGCCTTGCCCACAATCACACCGGTTACCCCGGCGCTCTGCAAGGCCTTTACGGTCTGGATGTCGGCCACGGAGCCGATACCACCTGAAGCGGTTACAGCCATGCGGGTAGCCTGGGCCACAGTCTTGAGTTGGGGGAGGCCCGGCCCTTGCAGGGTGCCGTCTAACCCAATATCGGTGTAGATCAGGCGGTCAAAACCTAGCTCCTCGAGGCGGGCGATCAGCTCCTTAGCGGTGGTGGTGGTGGTATCTTGCCAACCGTGAACGGCTACCCGGCTGCGCCGGGCATCAACACCCGCCACCAGTCGGCGAGGATAGGTGGACAGCCAGTGGGGCAACCGCTCGGCCTGGCTGAGCAGGCTGGAGCCCAGGATGACCTGTTGCGCGCCACTGTCCAGGGCCTGCCGGATGTGGGCCGCGGTCCTTAGGCCGCCACCCAGTTCGATGCCGATGCCCGTGGCCGCCAGGAGCGCCACGGTTTCCAGGTTCAACGGACGGCCTGCCCTGGCCCCATCCAGGTCCACCACGTGCAGCCAATCCAGCCCGGCCGCCAGGAAGGCCTCCGCCAGGGCCGGTGGATTATCGGTATAAGTGGTACGGCGTTGGTAATCCCCCTGGACCAGGCGTACGCAGCGCCCGTCCATCAGGTCAATGGCCGGTATCACCCTAAAACGTTCCACCGGCGAACCTCCGCAAGATATCCAGACCGAACTGTTGGGATTTTTCCGGGTGGAACTGGACCCCCAGGACATTGCCGGCCCGGATGACCGCCGCCAGGGAGGCACCATAACTGCTCCGGGCGACCACGACGACAGGGTCATCGGGAACGCAGTGGTAGGAATGGACGAAATAACCGTATCCCGGCCGGGGCACCAGGGAATCATCGCGGCGGGGCGTCACCACGTTCCAGCCCATATGCACCTCCCGGGGGGCGTCGGCAATTTTCACCACCTGGCCGGGGATCAGGCCCAGGCCGGTGTGGCGCCCGCGCTCTTCACTCTCGCTAAACAGCAACTGCATCCCCAGGCAGATGCCCAGGAGCGGCTTCCCGGAGGCGGCCCACACCCCGAGAAAAGGTATCAGTCCCGATTGGTCCAGACGCTCCATGGCCGGGGCAAAGGCGCCCACGCCGGGAAGAATCAGTTGCTCACAGCGGGCCAACTCGCTCGGGGCGGCGGAGAGGACAAACGGCAGGCCCAGGTAATCGAGCACGTTCCCCAGGCTGCCCACGTTGCCCACACCATAGTCCACCATACCGATCATAGCGCCCCTTTGGTGGAGGCCACCCCACCCGGGCGGGGAGCCAGCGCTTGCCGCAGGGCCAGCCCGGTGGCCTTGAACAGGGCCTCGCTGATGTGGTGGGCGTCCTCCCCATACAGGCGACGCAGATGCAGATTGATGCGGGCCTCGGTGGCGAAGGAGCGGAAAAAATGGCCCGTCAAGGCGGTTTCAAAAGTGCCCACCCGCTCCACATTGAACGGGGCGTCGAAAACGCAATAGGGCCGGCCGCTCAGGTCCGCCGCCACCTGGCAGAGGGCCTCGTCCAGCGGCGCCAGGGCCCAGCCGAAACGCTCGATCTCAGCGGTACCTTCCCGGGCTTGAGCGAAGGCCTGCCCCAGGGCCAGGGCCACATCCTCGACGGTGTGATGGGTATCTACCTCCAGGTCCCCCTTGCAAGTCAGCGTCATATCCCACCCGGCCCAGAATGCCAGTGATGTGAGCATATGATCAAAGAATCCAATACCGGTATCCACCTGCACTTTTCGCTCACCACTCAGAAGCAGTTTCAGGTGAATCTCCGTCTCGTTGGTCTGGCGCTTGATCTCAATCGGTGGGTGAGTCGTCATAGGTTACCTCAATCTGGTTCAGCATTTTATCGACAGAGGGGAACATGTGCCCGTCCCACGGCCAGGGAGCGGGTGGGGGACCGATGAAGCAGAAATCGACCACCACTCCCTTTTGGCGGGCGTTATTCACCAACTCCAGGTCGTCCCGGCTATCGCCCGCCAGGATGGCCTTGCGGCTACCAAGGCGCCGCAGGATGGCCATCAAGTTGACCGGATTGGGTTTATCGAAGGCCGGGTCATCCGAGACCGCCACCTGTTCATCCGGCAACCGCCACCCCAGCAACTCGAAGGCCAGGGCCATTTCGGCGGCGTTGCGCCCGGTGATAATGCCCGCCCGGGAGGCGACAGTCCTGGCCATCTCGGGAGACAGCAGGGGAACTTCCGCCCGCCACCGGCCCGGTTGACATATGGTGACCGGCTCGAAGCCGTACAACCGCCGGCAGGCTGTGGTGCCACCGTAAGCTTCCTGCGCCAGGCGGGTCAGGCGGGCCTCGAACTCGGCCGCAGGGTTTTCCCCCACTAACGATTTGAGCCCTGGCAGGCCGCCGCCGTGCTCATCAATGCTTCCCACGAATTCGGCGAACGGCATTTGGCTCTGGTAACGCACCCAGGCGGCCGCGGCGATGGCTATATGCCAATCGTTATTAAAGCCCCGGATGGCCTTCAACTGACCGGCTTCCTTGGCGGTGAAGCGCTGGGAACCGGTGTCGGCGGCGACAGCGTCCACCACGGCGGCGGTGAACGAGCGACGGGTATCCACCAGCACCCCGTCCACGTCGAATATGACGGCGTCATACCTCAAAGCAGCTCCTTTACCGCCTGGAACAGGGCCTGGTTTTCATCCGGCGTGCCGACCGTGACCCGTACCACCTGTGCGCAGCCGGGATAACCCGATACGTCCCGCACCAGGATACCCCGTTCGGCCAGTTGAGCGAATGTTTCCCCAGGGCCTAAGGGTGTGGTGAGAAGGAAGAAGTTTGCCCGAGATTGCCAGGCTGTCACTGCCGGCAAGTCGTTCAAGCGGGCGATCAACCGGTCCCGTTCCCGGATAATCAGCCGGACCCGTTCGGCCATAATTTCGGGGTGGTCCAGCAGCACCTCGGCCGCTATTATAGCAGGTGCGTCGATATTGAAGGGCAGCAGCCCTTTTTGGACCTGGGCGGCCAGTTGGGGATGCATCAGGGCGTACCCCAGGCGAAATCCCGCCAGGGCAAAGGCCTTTGAGAGGGTCCGGGTGATGATCAGGTTCGGGTAGTGCTCCAGTAGGGGCAGGGCGCTCACGCCGGAGAAGTCCACGTAGGCCTCGTCCACTATCACCAGCCCGGTGGTTTGCCGGGCCACCCGGTCGATTAGCTCAATGGGCAGCAGGCTACCGGTGGGTGAATTGGGATTGCACAGAATGGTGATGCGGGCCGTTTTACTTTGGGCCAGCAGGTTTTTCTCATTGACCTGGAAATCGGCGGTCAAGGGGACCTCGACCAGCCGCGCCATCTGTTGTTCACCCAGCAACCGGTAGATGGCAAAAGTCGGTGAAAGGGTGCAGAGGGTATCGCCGGGCGGCAGTGCCACGCGCAACACGGCCTGGAGCACCTCGTTGGACCCCTTGCCCAGCACCAATTGCTCCGGCGAAAGCGACAGGCCGGCCGCCAGCTTTTCCTTTAACACTTGCGGAATAAGTTGGGGGTAGCGGTTCCAGGCTGCTTGTCCCAGCCGCGCCAGCACTTCTTCCTTCAGCGGCTGAGGCCAATCCCAGGGGTTCTCGTTCTGGTTGAGCTTGATCCGGTGCTTAGTGGTCTTCACCCGATAGACCGGCTGGGCCAGTATCTCGGGCTTGATCCACCGTTCCAGCGCTAATTCAGGCATGGCTTTCCTCCCGCAAGGCGATGGACAGGACATGCCCCGCTAATCCTTCCGCCTCCGCCAGGGCCTGCACCTGATCACCGCTGGTCTGCGCTGCGCGGCCCCCGACATTGATCACGGAGTAGGGCGCCATGAAATCGGACACCGACAGCGGTCCCCGGAAGCGGGCCTGTCCGGCCGTGGGAAGGATGTGATTGGGTCCGGCCCAATAGTCGCCCCAGGCCACCGGTGTCTGCCCGCCCAGGAAAATCGCCCCCGCTCGAACCCGGTCTACCAGCGATTCCGGCTCAGCCAGGTGCAGGCACAGGTGCTCGGGCGCAATGCGGTTGGCCGCCGCTATACAAGCCGCCATATCTTCATCCAGGTAGATGAACCCCTGTTCCTGTAGCGATTGCCGCGCCGTTTTCCCGGTTTCGAGTCCGGCCAGGAGCATGGGCAGTTGGCGGTTCACTTCCTTTGCCAGGCCGGGGCTGGTGGTGATCAAAACCGGCCAGGCCAGTGGATCGTGTTCGGCCTGGGAGATCAGGTCAGCGGCCACCCACTTGGCGTCGGCATTTTCGTCGGCCAGCACCACGACTTCGGTAGGTCCGGCCACCATGTCGACGCCCACCCGGTCCGCAACGGCCTGCTTGGCCCCGGTTACGTAGGCGTTGCCCGGACCGGTGATCTTATCCACGGCCCGGATCGATTCGGTCCCGTAGGCCAGGGCGGCGATGGCCTGGGCACCACCCACCCGGTAGACCTCCCGGACCCCTAACAGGGCGCACACACCCAGGATGGCCTCGGCAGGGTAGCCGGAAGGCCCGGGCGGCGTGCAGACGGCAATCTCAGCCACACCGGCCACCTGGGCGGGGATCACATTCATGAGAATCGAGGACAGCAGGGGATAGCGACCGCCGGGAACATAGGCCCCTACGCGCTGAATAGGCCGCCAGCGCCAGGCCACTTCCAGACCGTCGTCCTGGGTATAGGTAAAGCCGGTGGGCACCTGCCGCTCATGGAAATTGCGGATATTAGCGGCAGCAGCCTGGACAGCGGTCTTGAGTTCGGTGGAGAGAGATTGCTCACCGGCTGCCAATAATCGCCCTGGAACCGCCGGATCTTTCACTGTCACGCCGTCGAACTCCGCAGTCAACCGGCGCAGGGCTCGGTCACCCTCCGTTCGTACCTGGTTGAGGATACCGGTTACCGACGGCCGGGTGGCAACCAGGGCCTTTCGCCGGCGCTCCAGCCGCTCAGCCAACCGGGCTTCACCGGTGATGATAGGTAATAAGGTCATCAGGGGATTACCTTGTTAAGTGGATATTCGATGATATCGCTGGCGCCGGCCTGGATCAGGCTGGGGATGATTTCCCGCACCGTGAGCTCTTCCACGATCACCTCGATCGCCGCCCCGGAGCCGTTATAAAGCTGGCTCACCGTCGGTGTTTTCATGGCCGGCAGGACAGCCATCACCTTTTCCAGGTTATCATCGGTGACGTTCATTTTGAGCCCCACACGGCCGGTGGCCATGATACTGGCTTGCAACAGGAGGGCAATGTTTTCGATCTTGCGGCGTTTCCAAGGGTCTTCAAAAGCCCGGCGGTTGGCAATCAGTCGGGTGGTGGATTCCAGGATGGTGTCCACTATCCGCAATTTATTGGCCCGCAGGGAGGATCCGGTCTCGGTCACCTCGACAATGGCATCTGATAACAACCGCGGTTTGGCCTCCGTGGCGCCCCAGGAGAACTCCACCTCGGCGGTGACACCATGTTCCTGGAGGTAGCGGCGAGTAAGGTTCACTACTTCAGTGCTGATGTGCTTACCCTCCAGGTCCGCCACCGATTGAATCGGTGACTCTTCAGGGACCGCCAGCACCCAGCGCACCGGCCGCATGGAAGCCTTGGCGTACACCAACTCGCACACTTCCACCACATCGGCGCCGTTCTCCAGGACCCAGTCCCGGCCGGTGATGCCGGCGTCGAAGATGCCCTGCTCCACGTAGCGGGCGATCTCCTGGGCCCGGATGAACAGGGCCTCCAGCTGCTTGTCATCACAGTAAGGATTATAAGTACGGCTGGAGATGATAAAGTTCCACCCGGCCTTTTTGAAAATGGACAGGGTGCTCTCCTGTAGTGAGCCTTTGGGCAATCCCATTTTCAAGATCTTTGACATTAGTATTCTCCTTTTCCCTAAAACAAAAACCCTCGGGAAGTCCGAGGGTTGTGCGTCAATTTTTTTGTGACCTGTGATCTAACTACAGCACGCCCGCCTCGAATTCCCCGTGGGACCGAGTCCATGGTGGTGGTGGTGATGGTGATGCTGTAAAATCATCGTGAGCGATATTAAGGGACTAACCCAGCCCACGGCAACTTAAAATATCAAGGGGTATCTCCCTCTCCCTGGAATGGGCCGGGCGCACTATCTTTTACCTGCAAGAATAAAGAAAATGTAAAATATACCGAAAATGATTAGGTATGTTTGTGTATTTCTTAAAATAATACTTGTGTTGCCCTTTCAAACTTAACTAACGTCGCTCCGTCATGTTAGACCAGACCGATAAGCAACTGATCGAATACCTGCAGCAGGACGGCCGGCAGACCGCCAGCGAGCTGGCCGAGCGGGTGGGCATGTCGGTGCCGGCGGTGGCCGAGCGCATCCGCAAACTGCAGGACCACGGGGTGATTGAGGGCTTTACCGCCCTGGTGGATCCCCGCCAGGTGGGGATGGACGTGGGGGCCTTCATCACCGTGATCAGCGAGAGTTCGGCCCATTACCAGGAGGTGATCGAGCGAGCCCAAGCTCACCCTAATGTGCTGCGGTGCATGAGCATCACCGGCGAGGGCTCGCACCTGCTGGAAGTGCGTACCGAAAACACCGGCACATTGGAAAAATTACTGGGTGAAATCCAGGCCTGGCCGGGAGTCAACCGCACCCAGACCAGCATGATCCTGTCACAACTCAAGCCGCACGGCAGCGTGCCGGTGTCCGAGGCTGTGATCAAGCAACATTAAAAAGAGGTACTGATGACGCCAGAGCAATTGATCAAGCGGGTAAAAGATGAAGAGATCGAATACGTGGACTACCGGTTCATCGATATTCAGGGCACCTGGCACCACTTCACGGTGCCGGTGAGCCAGTTCAACAAGTCGGTGTTCACCGATGGGGTCGGCTTCGACGGCTCCTCCATCCGCACCTGGAAGGAGATCCACGAGAGTGATATGCTGGTGCTGCCCGACCCCAGGACGGCCCGGCTGGACCCCTTTTTCGAGCGCAAGACTCTGGTGATGGTCTGCGACGTACTGGACACCATCACCCGGGAGGTATATCACCGGGACCCGCGCACGGTGGCGGCCAAGTGTATCCAGTATCTCAAGTCTTCCGGCATCGGCGACCAGGCATTCTTTGGTCCCGAGGCGGAGTTTTTCGTGTTCGACGAGATCCGCTTCTCTAACCCCGAGGACGGTTCCCTGGCGATCTATTCCATCGACTCCGAGGAGGCCCACTGGAACAGCGACGAGGCGGTGGAAGGGGGTAACCTGGCCAACAAGATTCGGGCCAAGGGGGGCTATTTCCCCACGCCGCCGGCCGACACGCTCCAGGACTTCCGGGCCGACGTAGCCACCCTGCTGGAGGAGATGGGTATCGAGGTGGAGGCGCTGCACCACGAAGTGGCCTCGGCGGGGCAGTGCGAGATCGACATGCGCTACCAGTCGCTGATCGACATGGCCGACAACCTGCAATGGTTCAAGTACGTGGTCAAGAATACGGCCCGGATGTACGGCAAGACGGCCACCTTCATGCCCAAGCCGGTGTTCAATGACAACGGGTCGGGCATGCATATCAACGTGTCCCTATGGAAAGGGGATACCAACCTGTTCGCCGGTGGCAACGGCTATGCGGGTCTGTCGGAGCTGGCCATGCACTTCATCGGGGGGCTGGTGAAGCACGCCCGGGCGTTGATCGCCATCACCAACCCCACCACCAACAGCTACAAGCGGCTGGTGCCGGGCTTCGAGGCGCCGGTGAACATGGCCTATTCGGCCCGGAACCGGTCGGCGGCCATCCGCATCCCCACCTACTCGGACAATCCCAAGACCAAGCGGCTGGAGTTTCGCACGCCCGACCCGGCCTGCAACGCTTACCTGGCCTTTTCGGCGATTATCATGGCGGGGCTGGACGGCATAAAGACTAAGGCCGACCCGGGCAAACCGCTGGACAAAGACATCTTCTTCACCTCCCCCCGGGACCTGGAGGGCATCACGGTGGCCCCGGCCAGCCTGGACCAGGCGTTGGACGACCTGGAAGCTGACCACGACTGGCTCTGTAAGGGCGAAGTGTTCACCGAGGACCTGATCGCCACCTACATCGACTACAAGCGCCGGGAGGAAGTGGACACCATGCGCCAGCG
>SDBT01003676.1_pt1 | contig 26386 bp, 21 predicted proteins | sample 2277101 | NCBI WGS metagenome assembly SDBT01 (sample SAMN10404973, study PRJNA504765) | marine sediment metagenome | isolation source: marine sediment core GS10_PC15, 103 cmbsf | place: Arctic Ocean: Southern Knipovich Ridge | collected 2010 | reverse complement strand
GCCGACCCTCTAACTAATTTTGTTGCAGCGGGAGTTAATTATATGAGCTTAGGTTTCTCCCAAGGTTCTTCTCCGGGAAGTACTAATGTAGCGGACGCATTAGTTATTCAAAGGACCGGCAACGTCGGAATCGGCGATGCCTCCCCCGCTTCGCTTTTCACTGTAGGCGACGGTGATGACTTTAGAATAAATACAACCGGAGATGTAGGGATTGGGGTGACTCCTTCTACCTCTTATGATATCCAGACAGTAGGCAATACCTTTTTCCAAGGAACCAATTACCTTGGCACCACATCCTACTACGTTGACACCTCTGGCAATGCCAAATTTCTAGACCTAATCGCCGCCGATACTGGTAATCCAGGACTCACTGTCGGCAACGGCACTACCGGCTATATCAAGGTTGGCGGTTCAACAATCTCTGATGCGGCTGGAGATCTAACCCTAGACTCTGATTCCGGCGAAGTCTATATTCCTGATGAGCTTGGCATCGGAACAGTGCAAGTGTATGGACATGTTGTACCGTCTGATTTAAGTGCTAGTACTATTCCATATTTATTACTATACAAAACAGATGATGCTACTGCTTTTTCTATAACGGGAACCTTTTATGGTAGCCGAAGCGATAGACGACCAGGAGTCGGACAGATAGATTTTTCTTTTGGAACTGATGGCTATGGGACAGGTCGTATTGGCGCCTCTGCTTTTATGGTATCAGGACATGATGGAGCAAATGCAGAATTATATACAGTAACTTATGGGGGTGATGAATGGTATGCTATTAGACTTGGTGAAACTGATTATTATAATGCTTGGCAAAATAATTTAAGATTAGACGCAAGAGTTACTAATGGCTCTGCTGGTGCCTTAGACAATATAAAATTTGTAAGCAATGGTGTATCTGGTGCTGCAAAGTGGAATTCCATGGGTGGGGTCTTTATAGATCCTAGCCTTAAGGTTAGCGGCAACGTCGACGTAGGCGGCACTCTCTATTTCGATGCAGGCAACGCCGATGGACACTTAGATATGGATGGATTTGACCTCCAAGATACCGATTCTGTCTACGCCGATTATATCTATGACCGCGACCGAGGCGATGAGGCCATTCAAATGACTGATGAATATCTAAGGATAAACGATAATGGCAACTTTTCTAGTGGTATTTATATTGGCGCCAGTAACTTTAAAGGCACATCTAATTCACACATTGTTCTTGGAACAACAGGCAATGATACTGGAGCAATTGACATTTATTCTACTGACAGCGACACCAATCGAATTACGATTAATGGTAGTGCTAATGCTAATTCTTGGTTCAATACCGGTGGCAACGTCGGCATCGGGACGGCGGGGCCATTATCAAAACTTAGCGTGGGCGGGGTTGGCCACGCCAACTATGCTATCTACGGCACCGGCACCGTCGGCGTGTATGGCAACGGCTCCTACGGCGTGCAGGGCACCGGCACCATCTACGGCGTGTATGGCGACGGCAACTCCACCGGCGTGTATGGCACCGGCACCTCCTACGGCGTGTATGGCACCGGCACCTCCACCGGCGTGTATGGCACAGGTACCACCTACGGCGTGCAGGGCAACGGCACTTGGGGAGGATATTTCACGGGGAAGGGGTATTTCTCCGGCGACGTCGGCATCGGGACAACTAATCCAACAGCCAAATTACATGTTTCAGGAGATATAAAGGCAACATTAGCAAATGTCTCTGAAACAAGTCTAGTTTTTTATAACACTTCAACGGAATTATTTACCTTTGCCAGTCTTGCATCATCTATCAGATTTAAAGAAAACCTCACTCCGGTTAATGAAAATTATTTTAATATATTAAATGCTTATGAACCAATTCATTTCAACTATATCGATGATCCAACAGATGAAATTAGAATTGGATATATAGCTGAAGAATTTGACGCTCTCGGTCTATATAATCTAGTCAGGTACGATGATCAAGGACTACCTACAATGATTGAATATGACAAAATCAGTCTTTACCATAATGAAATACTTAAAACTTGGCAACCAATTATTAATTCCATTCCCAATCTAAATTCCAAAATCACAACCCTTGATTCTCAGCTGACCGATTTTATTGATACAAATGATATATATCTAACCGAAACCGGCCAAGTTCAAATAGAACAGATAGATGCAGATAACACAGATTATAAATTGGTTGATGCGGCAGGAGAAATTATCGATAGAGTCGGGGCGTTTGCGGAATTAGTAGTTGGGAAAATCAAAGCAGGGTTGGTAGAAACCAAAGAGCTGATAGCTGATAACGCTGTTGTAGGTAACTTAAGTGTCTTAGGAAACTTACGAGCTTTGCAGACAGAAACTGATAAACTCATCAGTCCTCTTATTGAGACAGAGAACCTTATAGCAAGAACAGTAGAAACAGAGATGATAAAACCAGTGGCTGATAAAGATTTAATAATACAATTAGACCAAATTCAAAATTCAAAGTTCAAAGTCCAAAACAAAGCAGGTAAAGATTTGTTTGCGGTGGACAGCAGTGGTAATGCGACGGCGGCCGGCCAACTCACCGCCCAATCAGTTTCCACTGAAGGGCTGGAAGCCCGGAGTGCTAACATCAGTGGTGAACTGATAGCTGATTCAGCCAAGTTTAAAAGATTGTCCGTTGACTATATTGAAGGCCTGGAAGATAAAGTGGCCACTTTAGCCGGTGATACTATTAATAATTACTACTATGAAACAGCCACGGCAACGGATTCCGAGGACGCCGGCCTGGAAACAGGATTGTCTGAAGATGAAGAAGCCAGCCTGTCTGCCCTAGCGGCAATAATAATAAATAATGAATCAGAAATAACAAATAACGAATATTTGGATATCAGCGGCATTGACGCTGATTCCCTCCTGGTCAATGAATTCCTGGCTGTTTTGGGTCAAGCGGTGATAACCGACTTGGCAATCACCAACCAACTGGTAATTAACAACACGATGAATATTAGTAATAATAGTATTGCTACGACGGACCGCTTGTATCTTCAACCCTCGGGCTTGGGCGGGATTAATATGATGGCCGGCAAATTTATCATTGACCCAGCCGGCGATGTTTATATTAACGGCAATCTTGAAGTAGCCGGTAAAATCACCAGCGATGAAATCAAAACTGACAATTTAGAAGTCCAAGACGCTAGTGTTTCCGGCAAGCTGGCAGTCAAAGAATTGGAAATCAGTAAAATCAATATTGCCATTCCTTTGGAGGCCAGCGAATCAGCTGAAGCTAGTATCAGCGCCCAAATCACCACTAATGCTACCGCCGGCAAAGCAGTTTTACCTAGCTTGACAACCCAACTAAAGATACCCAATCAAAATATAACAAAAGATAGCTTAATATATATTACTCCTACATCGGATACAGGTAATAAGGTGCTTTATATTAAAAACAAAAAAGACTCTTCACCAGACTCAGAGCAAGTTGGCTACTTTACAGTTGCTTTAGATAAAGCTATTTTAAAAGAGATTGAGTTTAACTGGTGGATCATAAATTGACAAAATCGATTTAATTTTTAATTTAAAATTTTTAATTTTTATTCAATTTTTAATAAATAAATGCTTAAAAAATATAATTACGACTTAGAAGAAAGAACAGCCAAATTAGGTGAAGTTATAATTGACCTTTGTAAAAAGATACAACCAACTATTATTAGTAAACCTATTATTTTACAATTAGTGAGATCGAGTACCAGTATCGGCGCCAATTATTGTGAAGCCAACGGCGCTAGTTCTAAAAAAGATTTTAAGAATAAAATTCATATTTGTAAAAAGGAAGCCATTGAAACAAAACATTGGCTCAGAATGATGGCCAGAAGCAACCCAGAAATTAAGACTAAAATAAAATCTATCTGGAAAGAAACACAAGAATTAACCCTTATTTTCTCAAAAATAATCGGTTCTCTTAAAAATAAAAATTAGCAATTAGAAATTCAATAAAAATTAGAAATTAGAAATTAGAAATTCAATAAGAATTAAGAATTAAAAATTAAGAATTAAAAAGGCTCTTGCTATTTTGGAAAAAATACACTACGCTATTAATTATATACATTTTAAAAGGAGACAATAATGGAAGATTTCAATGCTGGACAAACTATTAAAAAAACTTTTAAGGCTTTGGGGGAGCAAAAAAACCAAAATTTATTTTTTGGCTGGGCGATTGTTATTTTAATCTTTCTTCTCCCCTTCTTTTTTCTACCATTGACCACTGATTTTTATTTACTTAATAAAAGCGCTCTTTTCATCCTGGTAGTAGGATTGATGATGGTGTTTTGGGCAGTGAAAACCCTTTTCCAGCAAAAACTGGCTCTGGTGAAAACGCCTTTAAACTGGCTGGTGCTGGTCTTTGTGCTCAGCTTTGTGCTATCCAGTTATATTGTCTCCCCCAATCTGATGGCGTCTTTAACCGAACCTACGGCTCGGGTGATTTTTTTGGGACTGCTCTACTTTATCATCGTCAATCAACTAGTTGCGCGCCAAACAGTTAAAAAAGTGCTGGTGGCTTTGATCAGCAGCAGCGTCCTTTTGGCTTGGCTGACGATCTTTGCTTATTTGGGGGTTTTGGAAAAAACCGGACTGCCCTGGATGCAAGGTCAAGCTTGGAGCCCTACCGGCTCTGTTTTAATTACCGCTCAACTAATGGCTATTTTGCTGCCTGCCACCTGGTATTGGGCTTTGAAAAACAAAGATATTTTGCAAAAAGCGCTTTTGTTTTTAGCTGGCGTTTTGCAAGTCATTAGTCTAGTTTTAATCCTGACTTTATTCTGGCAAAAAAAGCTGGTTTTAAGTTATCTTTCCCCTGTAGCCGGCTGGAAAATCAGCGTCGAGGGCCTAAAAACCTTCCGCACCGCTGTTTTTGGCGTGGGGCCGGATAATTTTTTGTCTGCTTTTAATCGTTTCCGGCCTTTGGAACTCAACCAAGCCCAAAATTGGAACATTAAATTTTTGGCCAATTCCAACCAGTTCTTTAATCTTTGGTCCACGGTGGGTGTTCTGGGTTTAATGATTTATCTTTCCTTAATCTTAAAAAGCCTGAAAAAAGATAATTTTAAAGGCCCACAGCTTAATAAAATTGTTTATCTGATTTTGTTTGCCAGCGTGGTGAGCCAATTAGTTTTCAGCGCCCATTTTGTGCTGTTAACCATTACTTTTATCTGTCTGGCCTTAATGCAAACTCTTCAGGCCGGCAAAGAAGAGAGGGAGACTTGGCAGATTAAAGGCTCTTGGCCAATTAGTCTTTTAAGCGGCGCGGTGATTTTGCTTTGTTTCTTTTTTGGTTATTGGCAGGCCCGGATTTGGCTGGCAGATCAGACTTTTTACCAAAGTCTACTGGCTGCCCAAGAAAACAAAGGAGTGGAAACTTATAACCTTCAGGTTAAAGCCATCCAGCTGAATGGCTTTCATGAAGGCTACCGGATTACTTACGCTAACACTAATTTGGCTTTGGCCGATTCCCTGGCTTCGCAGAAAAATATCACTGACCAGGATAAAGCCAATATCCAACAGCTGTTATCTCAGTCAATCCGGGAAGCGAAAGTGGCTATTGATCTTAATCCCCAGATTTCTGCTTATTGGCTTAATCTGGCTGGTTTATACCGGAGCATTATTAATGCTAACAATGATGCGGCTGACTGGGCGGCGGCTTCTTATTTGGAAGCAGTACGAACTGATCCGACTAATCCAGCTTTAAGATTAGATTTTGGCGGCTTGTTCTTTTCTTTAGAGCTTTATGATCGGGCGGTGAATCAGTTTACCCAGGCAATTAATCTCAAGTCTGATTTTGCCAACGGTTACTATAACCTGGCTTCCGCTTATAAAGCGGTGGAAGATTGGCCTAATGCTTATGCTGCTTTACAGCAAACCTTAAGCATTTTGCCAGCTGACACTGAGGATTGGCAAACAGTGGAAAAGGAAATGGCAGAGGTGAAGGCTAAACTGCCGGAACCGACTGAACAAACCATGACCACACCTGAGATGGGCACAGAAAGAGAACTGACCACGCCTGAACCAGTGCCTTCGCCTAATGCTAAAGTAGGTGAAGTCAAACTACCGCCGGACGCGGCTCCGGAAGTACCAGAAACTGAGGAAGACGAAGAAGCTACCAGCTCAGGAAAAACTAAAGAATAAAAGTTTATCAAAACTCATAAAACTAACCTTTGTTTTGTTTATACTAACGGTTTGGTTTAAACTCAAATTAACCACTAAAACTTTGGCTGGCTGATATTTTTTAATAAAGCTTTGTAGGCCCCGAGTCATTTTTGGTTGCTGTAAAAACTGATGCTTAACCTCACAAGCGATGATTTGTTTTCCTTGATTAATAATCAGGTCTACTTCAGCTCCGTCTTTAGTGCGCCAAAAATTTATCTTGGCGGCTGAGGATCTTAATTTTGCTTTTAAAAGATTAAACACAAAGTTTTGAAACAACCATCCCCTGTCTTGTAAATTATGGCTAGAACCAAAAATACCCAAACTGAAGTTCCTTAAACCCAAATCATTAAAATAATAAATCGGGGCCTTGCTGATTTCCTTGCGCAGATTGCTAAAATAAGGCGTGCTTTTGATAAGAATAAAAGTTTTTTCTAAATACCAAAGATAGTTTTTAATGGTTTTAGTTGACAAACCTAAAGTAGCCGCTAATTTTGAATAATTGACTAAATTAGCTACTTGCCCTGCCATTAATCTTACCAGTTGAGAAAATTTTTCTGTTTTTTTAACCTGCAAAAGGTAAACAATATCTTTTTCTAAAAAGCTTTGGTAAATTTCATTAATCAGCTGGAGTTTTTGATCTTTTTTTTGAGCTAAAACAACCCGAGGGTAGCCGCCAAAAATCAAATATTCTTCCAGTAAATCCAGGGTTTTCTTTAACTCTAAAGATAAAAATTCTTTGATTTTATTTTCATATTGATAGCCTGTTTTGAAATCCAAAAATTCCAGAAAAGTTAAAGTCGAAAGGGGAAATACCTGCTTTCTCCCCGCCAGAGATTCGTGGATTTTTTCTTTTAACTCCAAACTCCCAGAACCAGAAACAATAAACTTATAGCTCAGCCCCATGTCAAAAATACCTTTAAGGAAAATGCCGGCATTTTCCTTTCTTTGGATCTCATCAATAAAAACATAACCCCTATCACCTATTTCCAACTCAATCTTGGTTAATAATTTTTTTTGGGAATCAAAATATTGTTTATCGGTCTCAATATCTAAATTAAAAAAAAGGCTCGGTTTCTTCTTTTTTTCTAAGTCTTGCTTCAGTTTGAGCATTAAAGTAGTTTTACCAGCCTGACGCGGACCAGTAATCAAAGTAATTTCTTTTTGAGCCAAGTGGTTTTTTAAAACAGTATAAAGAGTTCTTTTGATCATAATTACATTTTAGTACGATTTTTTGGAAAGTCAAGTATTAAAAATATCGCCCTACCCTACACATAATCATTTGATCTAATGTTTGCTACTTGACAAGTTTTTCAATTATAACTTCTGGTAAAACGTAATAAATTTTCTCAAAACGGCTGCGGCTCGTCCGTAGAAAGTTTACCCCGAAACTGGTCTTGGGAAGCGGCTTTAAAAGCAGCCTGACACATCGGACATCTTTGGGGTAACCGCAGTTTTCTTTGCTGATAAAACTCTTGCTCCCCTACTGTCCAGGCAAACTCCTGAGCGCAATCAATACATTTGATAATTTTGTCTTGTGGCATGTTTTTATTAGGCTAATTGGTGTTTACACTAGAAAAATTTATAATGAAATTTTCTAGTGGACCTGCCGAGAATCGAACTCGGAATATACCCATGCGAAGGGTATGGTATACCGTTTACCTACAGGCCCAAAATCCAGTTATAAATTGGCACCACTTTAATTTTTTTCCTCCCCAATCTTAACTCGTCTTCTCTGTCTTCAGTTAAAATCAACCCCCTGCTTCCCTTGACTTCTTTTAAAGCAACTGCCAAAGCGGCTATTTCCCTTTCTTTAGCTTGAGAACTTTCTATCTCTTGCGCTACTTGAATAAATAATTTATTCCCAGGCAAATAAAAATCAATCTCTTGACCTTTTTTGGTTTTATAATAGAAAATCTGTTTTTGTTTTTCTCTTAAAACCAAATAAACTAGATTTTCTAATAAACGACCCTTGTTTTTGGAAAAAGCAAAGCCAACCGCATTAACCATACCAGTATCAATTCCATAAATCTTTTTAGGCGCAATCTGTTGTTTTTTAACAGAAAAACTGTAAATATTAAGGGTAAAAAATAACCAAGCCATTTGTAAATGATCAATAAAAGTGCTCACAGTATTAACACTCCCCAATTTAAGCAGGGCTTTGAGTTTATTAAAAGAAATTAAATTGGCATTATTGCTCATCAAATAAAAAGCCAGATCTTTCAAAGACTTAACCGCCTCAATTTTATACCGAGCCACAATGTCTCGATGAATAATATCTTGATAAAGTTGTTGGTGAATATTAAGTTGAGGATACTTGAGGGCGTCGGCTATGCCTCCTTTTAAAAGATAGTGATTAAAATGTCTTTTCAAATTAGCTTTTTCTTTGGTCGTCAAAACGCCTGATACTATTTTCTCTTTTTTGAAAATCAGATATTCTTTAAAAGAAAAGGGGAAAAGTTCCACTAAAGCATAACGACCGGTTAATTTACTGCCCAGCTCTTGACTTAAAAGCGAAGCATTAGATCCAGTTAAATAAAATTTATAACCCCGATCGCTCAGCCGGCGCACAAACCGCTCCCAACCGGGAATATTTTGCACCTCATCCAAGAAAAAGGTTCTTTTTTCTCCAAACATCTCCAGTAAAAGTTGGTGCAGTAAGCTAAAATCTTGAGCTTGGAAATTCAACAACCTTTCATCCTCAAAATTAAGATAATAAAAATTGTTCTGATATTTTCTTTTTCTTATCTGAGCTAATAGGGTGGATTTACCTACTCTTCTAAGACCAGAAATAACCACGATTTGAGGACCCCGGCTGTATTTAAGAACATCCTTTAGCTTTTCCCTCTCTATGCCCAAATCCTGCTTTTTGAAAAATAAATACTGTTCTTTTAAAACCGTTTTTAATTGATTTCTATTGAGCTTTATATCTCTCATAATAAAAAATTATATCACTAAAAGTTTTCACTGTCAATGAAAACTTTTTAAATAGAGTTTGCGGCTGGAATGAAAACAAAGCTATTCTACCAGGGTTTGAAAAGTATGGTAAGCATCATAGGCGTAGTTTTTGTTCTGGGACATAATTTGACAAATCCTTAAGGCGTATGTTAATCTGTTTATGTCAAGACCGGGTCTTGACATATAAATGCCTTATAGAAAAACTGTTTTTAGCAACGATTGTTATTATCATATTTATAATCGGGGCGTAGAAAAAAGAACCATTTTTCAAAACAAAAAAGACTATGATACTTTTTTGGAAATTTTAAGCTGGTATCTTACTCCTTTTGAAAATAAGTGGCCTAAGGAAATATTTTCCAGAAAACCTAAAGTTAAAGTCAGCAAGGGAGTTGAACTTCTTTGTTATTGTCTCATGCCTAATCACTTTCACTTACTAGTCAAACAAAAAAATGATAACAGCATTACTACTTTAATGCATGCTTTAGGGGTAACCTATTCTATGTATTTTAATCAAAAATATCACCGCGTGGGAAGCTTATTTCAAGGTCGTTTCCAAGCAAAGATGATTAAAAAAGATGATTACCTTTTGTATCTTTCTAAATATATCCATCTTAACCCTCAAAAAATCTATCAAAAAGCTCTTAGTACTTATCCTTATTCTTCTTATCAATATTATCTTGAACCAAAACATTCTCCCCGCTTTCTTAAACCCTATGATATTCTTAGTTACTTTTCCAAGCAAAATCAAACAAATAATTATCTTGGTTTTGTCGAAAGAATTGCTCCTGACTTCGAAGCTATCGCCCCACTCCTACTTGACTAATGTCAAGACCGGGTCTTTACATTACTTTAAGTAGGCCAGGGGGTTTTGGGACACCCCTTTTAAACGAATCTCAAAATGAAGGTGGGTACCACTAGACCGGCCGGTAGAACCCATCTGACCAAGGGCTGATCCCCGGGAAACTGTTCGGCCTTCACTCACATAAATATTGCTCATATGAGCATATAAAGTAGTATAGCCATTACCGTGATCGACAATAACGTGATAACCATAAGCATATCTATCATATCTGACCACGGTGACGGTGCCGGAATCTGAAGCCAGAATGGTGGGGACAGCCCGGTTGGCAATATCAATGGCCGGATGATACCAAACATAGTATTGAGTGATGCCGCCATTGGTAGGCCAGGCAAAATTACCGGTGGCGGAAACCGCACCTGCATCAGGTGTTTGATATGTTTTGCGGGCATAATAAGAAGGCGGAGGTGAAGCTTTGGGCTGGATGCCTTCAGGCACGATTAAAAGCTGACCGGTGGCCAAAGCAAAAGTTTCGTCATTGGTAAAAGTATTAAATGGCCAGTTAACAATCTGCTGTGGATCAACTTGATATTTTTTGGCAATTGATTGGATATTTTCCCCTCTTTTGACTTTGTGGACAATACCAATTACCGGCGGAATTTCCAGTTTTTGATTAACCACTAAAACCGGGTCTTTTTTCAGGTTATTTTGCCACATGATGGTTTCTTCATCCACCCCAAACTTTAAAGCAATGGAAGACAGCGTGTCGCCTGCTTGCACCCGGTAAGTAATGACACTGTCTCTAGGTTTAACGGAAATCTGGGTGGTGGTGGCTTGATCTAAATCATTAAAACCCAAAACCTGCAAATGAGGCGCAAATTCATATTTATCCTCCGGTAAAGCAGATTTGATCAAAGGGACTAACATCAGCCCAATCAGAAAAAGACTAACCATAGAAGTATGTAAAAATGGCCGGATATATTTACCACGTTGGCGCAAAAGGCCGTCTACCAACAACCCTTTGCCTTTTTCAAAGCGGTAAAAAGAACGAAAGACTTTACGCTGAAAGTAAGTTTTCAGAAAACAACAGTAATCGACTACGCTGGAAGCAAACTCTTTAATGTTATCTACAAATTGCATAGAGCAATTATAAATTATTAATTTTTAATTCTTAATTTCTATTGAATTCTTAATGATTTAATTTTTAATTTTTAAAAATTAGTAAATAAAAATTCAATAAGAATTAAAAATTGGAAATTAAGAATTAAACCTAGCCTCGTCCCAAATTCTCTAAAAACTCTTTATTGGTCTTAGTTTTAGCCAAGCGCTGGAGCAAAAGCTCGGTGCGTTCGTTTTTGCCCAAAACGTCAATCATCCGCCGTAAAGTGGCGATTTTCTCATAAGTCTTTTTGTCAAACAAAAGCTGTTCTTGACGAGTGCCTGATCTTTGAATTTCAATGGCTGGGAAAATACGGCGCTCTTCTAAAGCCCTGTCTAAATGGATTTCCATATTGCCGGTGCCTTTAAACTCTTCATATATCAGCTCGTCCATTTTGCTGCCGGTTTCCACCAGGGCCGTGCCAATAATGGTCAAGGAACCGCCTTCTTCAAAGTTGCGGGCGGCGCCGAAAAATCTTTTGGGCGGATACAAAGCCGCCGGATCAAAACCGCCGGATAAAGTCCGACCAGAAGTCGGAATTGCCAAATTATAAGCTCGGGCCAAACGGGTAATGGAATCAAGTAAAATAAAAACATCATCGCCCATTTCCACCATTCTTTTAGCTCTTTCCAAAGCAATTTCCGCGGTCTTGGCCTGACGTTCTGCCGGTTCATCAAAGTGAGAAGCAATTACATCGCCTTTAACCGAGCGGCGAATATCAGTCACTTCTTCCGGCCGTTCACCCACTAAAACTGCCATTAATCTCACTTTTGGATAATTTTTGGAAATAGCCGCCGCAATTTGCTTTAAAATCGTGGTTTTACCGGCTTTGGGCGGAGAAACAATTAGGCCCCGCTGGCCTTTGCCAATCGGCGACACCAGATCAATAATCCGGGGAGAAAGCAATTCCGGATCAGTTTCCAGCTTCAGCTGTTCTTCCGGATAAATGGGATTCAAATTGTCAAAACGCGGCCTCTTGCCGATTTTATCCAAAGTCAACCCATTGATCTTTTCTACTTTTAAAAGTCCCCAATAACGTTCTTTTTCTTTGGGCTGGCGGGCTGGACCAGAAACCAAATCTCCAGGCCGGATATCAAACCTGCAAATTTGGGAAGCGGAAATATAAATATCTTTATCTGAAGGAATAAACTTGGGCCGCAAAATGCCGCGGCCATTCGTACCCATATCCAAAACACCCTCCACTATTTCCGTAGGCACATTGGCATCAGGAATGCGGCGATTATCAACAATACCGGAAAAACCATTAGTCGTTTGACTCATGGGAGGTGCCTTTATTGCTGCCGGTTTCTCCATGGCCGGTTCAAATTCTTTTTTACTGGGGGCATTTGCACCCACTAAATCATCAACAGAAACCCTCGGACTCGTCTTACGAGCAACAGTAGAAACCCTCGGACTCGTCTTACGAGCAACAGTGGTTTTAACAGAAGTTTTAACAACCATGGAAAGACTCCTTTAAAATAAATAAATAATAAAATTGGAATTTCATAAAAACTAATAACCTATCCGCCAAAAAAATTTATTTCATGAGGAAAATATTTAAGATACTATTATTTAATCAGGAAAGAAAAAGTTTGTCAAGTCCTATTTAGTCTCTCTAAGGTGGCTCTCGTGCCTGCCCTACCCGTGAGCCACCTTGCAAAGACCAAATATTCTCTTGACAAAATGAGCAAATTGTGCTTTGATTTTTCTAGGTATCGATCTTTCCTGTCCTAAGGTCGAGCCTATATAAAAGGGCATTACTATTCGTGTTTATCTGATCTTTACACAGCTTAGACAATCAGCGATAGCGATGCTCTTTTTTTGCTTCATCTTCTCACAAAGTTGCTTTTGAATTTATGCCTTATGGTAACACTCTTTGTTAATTTTGTCAATCCTATAGCAAAAAATCCAGCTAAAATTACTAGTCCCATAAAATATACTACGATGTAATCCCCTCTGTAAAGCCATACTTATGCAGAAAAAAATAAAAATTGTGGAAAAGTTTTAAATTAAAGTTGGAAAAGACGTTTAAGAGAGGTGTTGAGACGAAGTTGGCTGATCTCCCCTGCTTTGACTGCCTCAAACAGAACCTGATAAACTCGCTCTTGGATTGGTTGGGGACCGGAGATAAGCAACAAGTCATGACCGGCTTGGAAAGCTTTTAAAGCAGCTTGTTCTACTGTCTGGGCAGAGCTAATCCCCCGCATCACCAAATCATCTGATATAACTACGCCTTTAAAGCCTAAATCTGCTCTTAAAATGGCGCTGATCAACTTTTCTGAAGTAGTGACGGGCTCGTCCGGATCAATCTGAGGATAGAAAATATGGGTGGACATCACTATTTGCACTTTACCTTGTCTTATGAGTTGGGCTAAAGGCTCAAGGTCTTGATACAACTCTGGGTAACCGATCTCTAAAACCGGCAAAGTTTGGTGCGGATCAGCTGATTGACGGCCCAAACCAGCCGGGAAATGCTTGGCCAAAGTTACTAGGCCTGCTTCTTGATAACCTTGGATCATGGCTTTACTAAGTAAAAACACTTGATCTTCGCCGCCGGCCTTGGGCCGGAAAGCCCGGTCAAGCTGGGCTAAATAAGACTGTTCATCCCTAATCACTTCTACGACTGGAGAAAGATTAAGATTAATGCCTAGTTGAACTAAGGCTTTCCCCCTGTTTTGGGCTACTTTAAAAGCCTGAGCCACGCTCATAATCTCTGCTTGAGAAGCATTATCAATTTCCCCAAATTTAATCCGCTCTACCTGGCCGCCTTCTTGATCCACAGCAATCAAACTATGTAAAGACCGGGTCTTTACATTAAGGCTGGCGGTCAATTGCTTTAATTGCTCCTCGCCGCTGATGTTTTTGCCTAAAAGCAAAAAATGGCGCAAATGATGTGCTTTTATAAATTCTTGGGTTTCCGGGGATAAACTAGTGCCATTAAAACCCACCATTAGCAAAGCGCCTACTTTTTCTTCCAGGCTCATAGCCGCGATTTTTTTGTTAATCTCAAACTCCGCGGCCGGCTGGAATTCAAAAGAAGAGAAATAAAAAGGCTTAAGAGAGAAAATATAGACTAGCTCTAAAATAGCCGCCAAGCCTAAAATCAGGGAAAAAAACAAATGAATCCTGGGCAGTTTTTTGACCATTTAAAAATATTCTATAACTTATTGCTCTTGTTTGCCAACTATGGTTTAATGGAAATATGCTCACTCAAAAAGATTTAGATGAAATTGAACAATTAACTAAAAAATCAGTTAAAGAAGAAATCAAACACCTTCCTAATAAAGATGAGTTTTTTGGTGAAATGGATAAAGTTATGGAAGAATTACAGACCATTAGAGATGAAAATAAAATCTTGAACCATCGTTCGACTGACAATAGAACTAGGATTGAAAAACTAGAAAATATTCATCCCCAAGGCAAACACATTTTTGCCTAGAATATAATCTAATTAGACGACGGCCGTCGGTTGGTTAGAGTATATTAATAGTTTAATAGTTATCTCAAAATTATCTTGAATCCCGAGGTTGCCAGAGTATCTAACCTCCGAGGTTGGATGAGAATGAATAAATTACTTCTTTTTAAAAACAATAAAAACTATAAATCCTCCTAATAAGACAAAACCTAAATATTCTAATAATTGGGGCCAGAAAAAAAGATAAATAACTAGTTGATTAGATGGTATATTAGGTAAAATCCAACCGTTTTGCCAGTTGTTGACCAAAACATGGTCGGTTAAGCGGTGGTATTTACCTTGTTCATCCTGGTAAAAAGCGAGCCAGCCGGGGTGATAAGATTGACTGAGTATTAAGTAGTTAGTATTAAGTATTAAGCTGGAGTCTAAAGATATTTTGTAAAAGGAGGGGTTAGGGTGATAAACATCGTTAACTGATAGTTGAGTCGTAGACCCTAAACTACTCCTGCCCGCAAAAGGGCCTACGGCCTCTACTTGCTGGTGCGTCGAGTTCAGGGTTGAAATCAATTTTATTGATTTCAAAAATTGATATGGAATAGGATAAACCTCTACTCTGCCTAAGTCATTAACTGTTTTCTGCCGGCCAATAGAAATATTGTCGAAATGCAAAGAATAACCCATACCATCCGCTTGCTGAGGTCGAATAATAAACCAGGAAATTTGTCTATCTTTGGGCAATTCTGTTTCGATAACTGTATTTTTGGAAGTTTCATTCAATATTGAAAAAGACAAGCTTTTTCCTTCCGAGTAATGAGATTGAACCTTAACTAAATAACCGGTTTTTTGCATCAGCCAAGGTAAATTCAAAGATAAACAATTACTTGAACCAAGAGATTCAAACCGCATCATTCTATAGCCTTCTATATCAACCATTCTTCTTTCCATTTTGCCGGTATTAAAAGGGTTGCAAGACTGAGGTTTAAGCTGGAAGAATTGATTATCATCCAAAGAATCATAGCTAAAATAACCTGCTCGTTTGTCTATTTTCACCCCTACCCTATTATTCTTGATTTCCACTGAAGGCGTGGCTAGAGGAATTTCCTGCAGGTCGGTGGTCCAAAAAACGATTTCTTCTTCACTTAAGGATGGAATTAAGGGTTGAAAATTTAATGGTTGAGTTAGGAGTTGGCTGGAAAAAATAAAAGAATTAAAACCTTCGCGGACATCAAATTCCAGCTCATTTTGCTGACGACCGGTAAAAAGAGAACGGAAAGGATAGAAAATCGGAGCGTTATTGGTAGTTATTAATTGATCCGCCTGCAGTTTCGCAGCATCGGCGGACAGGTAATGGCCATAGTCCAAAAAAGCAGTGTCGTGGTTGTTCCAAGAATAATTATTAACTTGAGGTAAATCTTGGACCAAAAAGACAAAATCTTTAACCGGAGTGTCTAGATTAACTTGATAGGTTTTAATCAAACCAAATTCTTTGGCAAATTTGATTTTGGCAGACCGAGAAAAAAGATCTTCGGTTTCCTTAAAATACAAAGCCTTAAAATCACCTAAATCAATAATATTTTTATCTAAAACCAACCAGTTAATTTGGTATTTTTCCAAAACAGATTCTAATAAAGCTAAATCCTTACTATAAATAGCTTGAGAAATCTCATAAAAATATTGCTCATTGGTGGGATGCCAGCGGTCAAATTCCCTATCCAACAATGGTTGGGATAAACCAAACCACAAAAAACCTGCGCCCTGATAACCCCAGCGGTAATATTGCCAACCCCACATAGAACTAAGAGGAAAAGGGGCAATCCTTCCTTTTTTATCTTCAAACCAGTCAAAAAGCTCAAAGTAGGCTGAGGGAAAGTTAATTTTCATTTGGGGAGAAATAAACTGGCCTTTATAGGCAGGCCAAAAATAATAAATTAAACTGAAAACTAAAAATAAAAAACCAGAAGTTAAAATCAATTTGGGTTTTTTGATCTTTTTGCTTATCAAACCAGCAATGGCGTTAAGGCTAAAGCTTAAAAAAACCGCACTGCTGAAAATTAACAGTAAAGAAAATTTGGTAAAAGGAAAGCGAAAAGCTTCGCTAAAAAAAGGAAGCGTCTTTTGCAGCCATGAAAAAATAAAACCCAAAGGAGGCTCAATAGTTAAAAGAAAAAAACAAGCAAGAAAAAAGCTAGAAGACAAAGAAAAATAAAAGATTTTTTGCTTTTTAAAAAAGCTTAAAACTAAGCCTAAACCAGCTAGAAAAAAGCAACTATAACCTATTGCCTTAACTAAAGTTAATTGTTGATGAATTTTCCACACCCCTAAAAGCTCAACAAATTTTCCTTGTGAAAAATCAAAAATATGCCAGTTGAACAAAAAGTTTTTAAATAAAAACAGATCTTTGAAAGTACTATATTGCACACTATTTAAAAAAGCGTCTTGAGAGAAAAGCGAGTGAATATGTGAATTTTGCACTTGAAAGGCGTGGTTTTTGATAAAATATAAATTAGGTAGCAGCCAAAAACAGTTAATTAGCAGTGTAATGAAAATTAGAAGTAGGCAGGGTTTAATCTTCTTGGATTGAAAAATTATCCAGATAAAAAGAAAAGCCACCAGGCTAAAAAAATAAACATACCATAAGGTGGCTGTGTGCGCCTGGGGTGCGCTAAGAAAACTAATCAGCGCAAATAAAACTAAGTCTTTTTTTTTGGCCTTTTTTAAAAAAAGCAGGGCAAAGCAAAACAACCAACCTAAGGCGGCAAATTGACTGGCAAACATCTCCAGAGGAACTAGGAAGTGCTGAATAGTGACTAAATTTGACAAATAAAAAAGGCTGGCAATGAAAGCAATTGGCTTTCTGCGGGAATTATTTTGGGAAAAAACTGCTTGGGTCAGAAAATAATAAATGCCCAAGGGGCCTAAAACCAAACATAAAAAAAAGTAACTATATCTTAAAAATGACACGGGTAAAAACAAGGATAAGGGATATAAAATTAACAAACGGGGTAATTCAGCCGCATGAGCTTGGGAAGCCGGCGCGCCTAATCCTTGATGCTCTTGCCAAAAAGATAGAACCCTCTTGTAATATAAAGGAAAATTAAATTCAGGATGTAGAGTGTCCCAACCAGATAACCAAGTTCCAGGCTGCCAATTAACAATGGCTAAAACAAAAACAAGAAAAATTAAAATAATTAAGTAAAGATTTCTTCTTAACATTGAATAAATAAGTTATTTTCTATTATAATCTATTTGTGAAAAAAAAGTTAAGCTTTGAAATCGAAGATGGTCTTATTCTTCTAATCCTATTTCATCTAGTAGTCAATATTATTTGGGTTAAATTAAATAATGTTCCTCCCAGCTGGGATGCTAGCCTTCATACATTATTAACTGTTAGGTTCGCTAATTATCTAAAAACCAATCTGCTTCTTTTCAATCCTATCGAGTTTCTAAAAATTTCAGAATATTATCCTCCTTTGGTTTATATATTAGGAATTATCTTTGCTTTCTTGGGTAATAATAATTATAAAGTCATCCAGTTAACAGGAACTTTATTTCTCGGACTAATGATTTTTTTTCAATATTTATATGTTAAAGAGTGGCTTAAAAATAAAAAAATCGCTTTGCTTTCTGCCTTTTTTTTGAGCTTTTTTATTACCATCTTTCAACAGTCAAGAAATCATATGCTGGATATTCCTCTCACTGCTTTTCTATTGGGAGGGCTATATTTTTTGCAAAAATCAAATTATTTAAGCAATAAAAAATCTGGAGCTATTTTTTTTATTTTTTTCTCTTTGGCTTTCTTAACTAAGTGGTATTCCTTAGTTTACTTTTTTATTCCTCTTGTGTTTACTTTTATCAACATTTTGAAAAGAAAAAAGTTAGGTTTTCATCTGGTTATAAACTTTATTATTGGTTTGGTAATTTTTTTGGCCATTTGCAGTCCATGGTATTTTTTGAATCTAAACAAACTCTTGGAAATAAGCAAAGTAACTGCTACCCCAGAACTGGCTGACCCGCAAAAAATCTTCAGTTTGGAAAGTCTTTTTTTCAATCTAAAGCTAATTATTATGTTTCAAACTACTTTTATAGGATTTCTGGTTTTTCTTTTTTCTCTCGTCGTCTTAATAAAAAATCTTAATCTTAAGGCAATTAAAATCATTTTCATTATTGGCTTCAATTATCTATTTTTTAGCTTAATCCCCAACAAAAATATCCGCTACACTATTCCCCTAATGCCTTTTTTTAGCATCATTATGGCTTGGGGTTTTGAGTCCTTTCTAAATCATAAAAATCAACTATTTGCCAAGGGTATCAGAATAGCTTTAGTAATTTATTATTTTCTTACTTTTTCTATCCTTTCCTTTGCTCAACCTATTAAGCCTGAATTTAAATATTCTGTTAAACTGCCTGTCTTAAACTGGCTCGATCTGATTTATCTGGATACTTATCCAGTGAAAGTCACTTTTGACTCTAATATTTGGCCTAATAAATTAATTTTAAAAGATATTCTTAAATCCGCGGAAAAACCAAAAGAAAACTTTGTATTATTAAACTTAGTTGATAGAGAATATCTTAATGGTTATAATCTTGATCCCCTGCTTTATTCTGACTTGCCAAAAGAAACCTTACAGATCAATCTTTTTTTTCTGCCCTTTTTAGCTCAATATCAAACTGAAGCAGAAATGACTGAGTTGCTGGAGCAAAAAATAGATTATATTTTAATCCCTCAAAACTATATTGGGCTTCCCGAGGCAATCCGCGAATATCCCCATATTTTAAGGTTTCAGCAATTTTTAATCACCCAAAAACCCAATCATTTTATCCCTATCAACTCTTATCTTTTACCTGAGGATAATTTTTATGCTTCAGATATACTTTGGCTTTACAAAAAAACCTCTTTCTAAAAGAGGCTTTTTTAAAAGTTCATCAATAAATTAGTTTACAATTTGAGGCAAAGTAAGGTCTGGGTCTTGCTGCTATTCTGATACAGTCGGCAATTGTCCCTGTGATTCTATCCAACTAATCTTACTAAAATCAGCCTCTGGCACTTCTGCAGTAAAGACTTGCACTGAGCCACTATCTACATCTACAAAGGCCAAGTCCACCGTGGCTGGCGGCTGAATTTCATCAGTATGACCTGAACTATGTTGTACCGATTCATAAATGTTTAAAGCCATATCAACGCTATTAAATAATTTAGGCGTCCTGTCATATTTTTCATTATTATCTGGCGATAAGGAAGTGACTGAAACACTTCCGGCTGGATAATGATCCAAACCTACCTGAGCTGCACCGCCATCATCTAAATGATTGTAAAAGTAAAGATGGTAGGTGTGGTTGGCTTTATTATCGACTCCACCCCAGGGAGCGGCTAAACGAAAAGCGTCTTTACCATCTTTGTAAACAGAGCTGTTAATAGTGGCAAAAGCATAACCAGTAGCCATCATAGTAGCTCCGCCTTCATCAACGGCATAAATAGCTTTAGGACTTTCAGGTCTATCTGGACTGCCATTGTCAGGAATATTAACTGTACCCAAATCTCTAGGCTGCAGCGCTTCTCCTTCATTAGCAATAAATTTGCTTTCTAAAAGACGGGGGTAAGAGGCTATAATGGCTTCCAGACTTTGCTTAATCTCCGCTTTTTCCTCTTCTGTGGCACCAGCCTGCTTATATTTCACATATTCTGCTACGGCCCTATCTATTGGCTCAGCAGTAGGAGTAGGAATAGCAGTAGGCTCAGCAGTAGGAGTAGGAATAGCAGTAGACTCAGCAGTAGCAGTAGGAATAGCAGTAGGCTCAGCAGTAGCAGTAGGAATAGCAGTAGGCTCAGCAGTAGCAGTAGGAATAGCAGTAGACTCAGCAGTAGCAGGAGGAATAGCAAAAAGATTTCTCTCTCCGCAAGCAGTGAGCACTGCACCAGCAGCAGCTAAAGCACTTGCTTGCAAAAATTCCCTTCTAGATAATGTTGGTGTAGATAATGCTCGTGGTTTTTCTTGCATTTGTTTCTCCTAAATTTTTATTTAATTTTTTCTTTTAAAGATGAGCGATTGTAACATTATAAAAACATTGTGTCAATATTATAGGTTAATCAAAATTACTTTTTCTTTTTAATTAAAACCCCGCCGGCTAAGGCCATCAGGGCTGACCCTGCCAAGGATACCAGACCTAAAGCTGGACCAGTCGGAGGCATTGGCTCTATCACTTTTAAACCGCCTTTGGTAATTACCACTTCTTCATCCTGTTTTTGATAACAAACCTGAGCTGTGTCCTCATAAGTCTGGTTTTCAAAATAAGCTTTGGCAATATTGTTTTCACAAATAGTGCCGGCGTTTAACTGATCAGCGTTTTTCACCCTAGTCTTGATGGCTGGATCAGTCGTATAAGATTGACCAGAAGCCAGATTGTTAATCACAAAAGCCCGCAAGCCTGAATCAAACTCCAAAAGCTGGGCAGAAAGTCCTGGACCTCTATCCGATCAATAGTTACATTGCCGGTATTGGTAATAGTAATCCTAAATTGAACTTCGTCTCCGGATCTAAATAAATGATCGGTGATAAAAAGGTTTTCCACCCATTGATTGCTATCCGGATTTAGAACCTGCTTGTCCAGGCTGATTTTTTTGGTTACTTCAATTTCGCCGTATTGGTCAGCCAAAGCCGGACTTAAACTCAAAAGCATCAAGCTAAAAACGAAAATGCCGGTTAAAAGATTTTTTAATTTCATAAAAAACCTACTGGGCAATTTGAACAGTAGGCAATTAACTAATTTGTAAATAACTAATTTCTAATTTGCTTTGCTATTTTAACGCAAAAGTACTAGTTTATCAAGCTATAGGCTTATTTCTTCAGAGCTAGAACGGCGCCAGCGCTTGCTAAAACTAAACTGGCTGATAAAATGGCTAAATTTTCGGCTGGACCGGTGGGAGGCAGAATTTGAAAACCTGGACTTGCTGGTCCTTTATCATTTTCCGGCGCTGTCTCTGTCATGTCTCCAAATTGCAGTTGTCCTAGATCAATCACTTCTTCTTGCTGGGTGTCTTGATTACCCGTTCGCAAAGCCTGCAGTTTTTCCTGAATCGGCTTAATCCGAGTTAAAATGGCCAGTAAAAACAAAAAGGCGAAAATGTAGATCAGATAAATTGCTTTCATCTTATTTTGTAAGCAAAAAATTTATAAAAGTAAAGCGATTATAACACAGGCTTGCTTATAAAACAATATTATGGGACTAATAGATTAAGGCACCCATTTTGCTGGGGCGGGCCAACAAAAGTAATCTTTTCCAAATAGTGCCCGGCGGGTAACAGGACTGGAGAATCAAAATATCGTCTCCCATCGCTTGCTGGATCAGACTGGTATCATTGCTTTCAACGATTTTCTTGTCAAAAACATGATAAACAAAATGTTGGCCGTTGATTTCCACTTTGACAATATCACCTACCTCAACCTGTTCAATCTGGTAAAAAAGGGCGTTTAACTGCTGGATATGCCAAGGATTATTAGTAGAGTGACCCACAATATAAATCATTTCTCCCTGGCCAGGCAAAGCCGTGCTTTGGGCATGAACCAAACCTTGAATCAAAGCCTGTAGAGTGGCATTTTTGTCATTAAGGTCAATCTGGGGAATGACGTTGGCGCTGATCAGGCCGATTTTTTCAATGGTCAAATGAAAGCTTTGGATATTGCTGTAATCTAAACTTGGCCTTGGTTTAGGGGTCGGGACCGGCCCTGAGCTGACCTTTGGCTTCGGAAAATCAAACCCGATTTGGTTTTTTTCTATTTCTTGACTGTTAAGATATGCAAAAGTCTTGGTTTTTTGCCGGGCTAAATGAGCGGCTACAAACGGACTGGTAAAATACATTACCCCGGCGCTGGCCAGGCCTAAAAATATAAAGCCGAGTTTTTGACGCCAGTTTTTGGCTTTAAGCTGAGGCGCTTTTTCCTTTCCCGCCTGCAACGCTGTAGCATCTGCGGCTAGGTGCTCACGCTGGTAAATGACTACTGTTCTAGGTTTCATATTATGGGATATTATACTACATTTTTAAACAAAATTAAATTTAATTCTTAATTTCTAATTCTTAATTCTTATTGAATTTTTATTTACTAATTTTTAAAAATTAAGTCATTAAGAATTGATTAAAAATTAAAAATTTTGAATTAAAAATTATTGAAGATATTTTAAAGTTTGACGCAAATCTTTCTCTTTCTCTCCGATCATCAGTTTATAGCCCAACTGGCGGGCTTCTTTAAGACGCTTGCTCATAAACGAGGGCTGACGGATCTCTCCTAAAAGGCCTAATTCGCCTAAAACAACTGACTGCCAGGATAAAGGCTTGTTTTTGACAGAGGAAATAATGGCTAAAGCAATGGCCAGATCCGCGGCCGGCTCCCTTAAATTCAGGCCGCCAGCCACACTCACAAATACATCTGATTGAGCCAGAGGCAGCCTCAGGTGTTTCTGGATGACCGCACACAAAACCTGTAAGCGCTTGTAGTCAATACCTGAAGCCACTCTCCGGGGCATGGCCAATTGACTAGGTATGACCAAGGCTTGGATTTCTATGGGCATGGGCCGGATGCCCTGCATGCTGATGGTAATGGCTGAACCAGGCTGGTCTTTTCTAACACCGGATAAAAACAGGTCTGAAGGGTTTTTCACCTCAGTTAAACCACTATCACCCATTTGGAAAATACCCACTTCGTCAGTGGGACCAAAACGGTTTTTACTGGTCCTTAAAATGCGAAAATCATGATCCGGATCACCTTCAAGATATAAAACTGTATCCACCAGATGTTCCAGCACCTTGGGACCGGCAATCGTCCCCTCTTTGGTAATATGACCGATGATAAATACGGACATACCGGTTTTCTTGGCTAGGGTTTGCAGCATTTGGGAACTATACCTCACCTGACCCACTGAACCAGCAATGCCGGTCAAATTCTCGCTCCACAAGGTCTGGATACTATCGACAATAATCAGGCTGTAATTTTGCTTAGCCTGATAAATAGAGGTCAAAATATTTTCAATATTGGTTTCCGCTGAAAAGTGAAAATTGTCTAATTGTTTTTTCACTAGGTTAAGGGGGTTACTTTTCGCGGCCATGAAACGGTCTATTCTAAGCTTAATTTGAGCAGGAGACTCTTCACCGCAAATATATAAAACAGAATCTACCTTTAGGGCCAGTTGGGTTAAAAGAGTAGATTTGCCAATTCCCGGCGCGCCCGCCACTAAAACAATACTGCCGGGGACAATACCGGCGCCCAAAACCCGGTCCAGCTCAGAAATGTTGGTTTTGATTCTTTTAAAAGTTTTGGATTTAATCTCTGAAAGCCTTAAGGGCTTTATTGCTTTTCCGCTGTGAGCTGTAGTCTGAAAGCGGTGAGTTTTAGTCGAAACAACAGTTTCTACAAGGCTATTCCACTTCTGACATTGGGTACACTGGCCTTGCCATTTGGGAAATTCTGCCCCACACTTTTGGCAAACATAATGAGCTATCTGTTTTCTCACAACATGCCTATTTTAACACTTTTATGGAAATAAAATGAAAATTCTCTTTAAGGGTTAGGTGGAGTTAAATATATCCCAAAAGCTTGCTCTATATAATTGTCACGCTCAGCTCTTTTTAGACTTTCCCAATCAAGACCATCTTTTGAGGCCAGTCTTCGAGCTTTCTCCCCCTGGGTCTCTCTTGGTCCTTCTTCATTAATCATAAGACCTTATTCTTAAAAAGATAAATGCACATAATAGATGCATTATAGTATGAATTTATAAAACTACTTTAAGCTTTATTCTTCTTCCTGAAAACTCTGAAGATACTGCTTCATTTCTTTTTCTACTTTTTGCCAATCGCCTTTTTCTTCCCGAATAGCCTTAAAAATGAGGCGAAAGTCTATTAAGATAGTATCATCGTTGACAATCATTTTCTGGTTCATATAAATCTCCTTTTTGAAAATTTAAAAATCAAAATGCAAGATGCAAAATAACAATGCAAAATTTAAAATTTTAATATTTAATTTTTATTTATAACCAACTGGTTTTTCTTTCAAAACCAAGCCCAAACTCATGCGTCTTTTTTCCAGATCAACCGACTCCACATAAATATCTACTTTTTGGCCTACTTTAATATTATACTCGGCCGGAATCTTAGAAATATGAATCAGGCCTTCCACCCCAGCTTCCAGCTCCACAAAGGCACCAAAAGCGACTAAACGCACCACGCTGCCTTTGGCTTTTTTCTCCACTGGATATTTTTTGATAATTTTAGTCCAAGGGTCAGTTTCCAATCGCTTAATGGATAAATTGAGTTTGGCCGTATCTTTGTTGATCTCCAGAACTTCGACTTTAACTTCTTGACCCACTTTAAACATTTTGTTTAAATCATCTACCCTTTTCCAGGAAACTTCGCTGATATGAACCAAACCTTCCAAAAGCATCTTGCCTTGACTAATTTGCACAAAAATGCCAAAAGGCATAATGCCGGAAACTTTGCCTTCCATTTTCTGACCGGCTTTAACAGTTTTTAAAGCGTCTTTTTTGGCGGCAATAGCTTCGGCTTCAGAAATGAATTTTTCTGAGAAAATCAGCCGGTTTTTCTCTCGATCAACTTCAATTACCCGGGCTTTAAACAAACGGTTTTGCAATTCTTCTGGTTTGCCTAAATATTTGCGGCCCAGCTGGCTGGCGGGCACAAAACCACGAATACCCATAATTCGAACAATCAAACCGCCTTTATTAACTTCCAAGCCGCGGATCTCCACCGCTTCTTCGGTTTTCAGATATTGCTCAAATAAATTCCATTTGTAATCTGAGGCTGCCTGTCTTAAAGATAAAAGAATTTGGCCTTTATCATTTTCCGGAGATAAAACAGTCACGTTAACCTTATCACCTATTTTAATACCTTTGATAAAATCCCGGGCATGTTCAAAAGGCTTGCCTAAAACCATGCCTTCGGTTTTAGCGCCAATATCCACTAAAACCACGTGCTTGGAAAAATTAGTCACCAGACCTTCTAAATGATTGCCTTTTTTCAAACCATGAAGTTGATAACCAGTTTGTTTGATCAATTCCTCCATGGTGCGAGGAGTTTTAACAGAAGTCTTTTTGACAACTACTGAAGATTTTTTAGCTTTTGCTGTTTTCTTTTTGACAGTTGTTTTTTTTACCTTTTTAGTTTTAAGTTTTACACTTGTTTTCATTCATTAATAACCTCGCTTTCTTTAGATGAAAGATATTATACAGAAACTTACTTTGTTTGTAAAATCCCCCTGGCAGTAAAAAGACCAGCTGGACTGGCGCCAACGATAATAACATCGTATTTTCGCATAGCGTAAGCTATCTTAACTGAAGTTTTAAAGAATGACAAACCATAAAAATCCCGGCCGTGAGGTATTTTCGCGTGGCTGAGAAGCCAGACTATCGTCCCTGCTGAGGTATTTAACTACCCTGTTCGGAATGGAAAAGGAGTGGTACCACCTCGCTCTAACGACCGGGATATATATTATATTATAAATTTGACTCTTTGAAAAGTGAATAGAAACTTGTAATCCTCAACCAAAGCTAAAAATTGATATTACGCTTAATTCGGTATGTTCTTACTGGTCAGCTAAACGCATTGCTACGCTTACACCACCAGTCTATTAATCTGGTAGTCTACCAGAAACCTGCGGTCCGACGTAATGTCGAACCAAGATACCTTATCTTGGGAACAGCTTCCCGCTTGAGATGCTTTCAGCGGTTATCTGCAATCAATGTGGCTACCCAGCAATGCACTTGATAGTAACAACTGGCACACCAGGGATTGACTCGTGTAGGTCCTCTCGTACTGTACAAGACTTCCCTCAAGTATCTGACGCTTACTGCGGATAGAGACCGAACTGTCTTACGACGT
>SDBT01003675.1_pt1 | contig 26386 bp, 50 predicted proteins | sample 2277101 | NCBI WGS metagenome assembly SDBT01 (sample SAMN10404973, study PRJNA504765) | marine sediment metagenome | isolation source: marine sediment core GS10_PC15, 103 cmbsf | place: Arctic Ocean: Southern Knipovich Ridge | collected 2010 | reverse complement strand
ATGTGGTAAGATTTATAAGACCGACGGTTTAAAAATCGGTTGTAGGCAACTAACCACTCTTAAAATAATTCCCCTTCCCAAATGGGAAACAAACCAACGGGTAGCATTCGCTATTCTATGCGCTCTGGGAGTTCATGATAATGCAGACTTTCAAGTGTGGGCCTTAAAGTGGCTATCCGGCGAAGATCGCTCTTGGGCTGCTGCTAGAGCTGCTGCTTGGGCTACCGGGGGTGCTGCCTGGGCTGCTGCTAGGGCTGCTAGGGCTGCCGGGGATGCTGCTAGGGCTGCTAGGGCTGCTTGGGCTGCTGCCGGGGCTGCTAGGGATGCTGTTTTGGCTGCCGGGGATGAAACAGACTTTATTGCCCTTGCCAAGAAAGCAAAGGCCATTAAGTGAAACTCTCCACCTGTCCCCACTGCAAGAAGGTTATCCGGCTAACCTACACGCCCGAACAAGCCAAGGATAGTTATCTGAATAATGGGTGGACCCTGCCATTGCTTGCCAAAGCTTCTAAAACGTCCTCTAGAACCATCTCGCGTTACTTTTCCAGCCCGGATGGTACCCAAGCCCATGACAGGATAAAAAACGCCTTAGAATCAATCCTGTGCGCAACTATCGTCAAAAAGAATTAATCATGCGCTCCTGCCCACGACAAACCCGCAATACCTGCCGTATACCCTACTCAGGCAGACACAGACTCCTTGGCTCTCTCATCAGGCATACAGGAGCGCACAACTTTAAGGCTGCGGTATGACTATCCCCCGCGATAGTGGCGATTTCCTTCACTTCCGCATGGAAGGCTCTGAGCCTCTAACGCCAAGGGAACGCCACCACATGAAAGCCTTGAACCTCGCTGATCGAGCGCTAAAGGCCATCCGGCTGCTGTCATGGCTGAGACTAGACGATAGGCAGACAAAGGCCATAGATGAGGGTATTGAGGCCATTGAAGGATGTTTTGAAGGCATCTGTCGGCGGTGTTTCGCGCCGTGCGACGAGTCATATACTAGGTGCTTGAATTGTGAAAACGGCGATTTTTGACAAAGACCGAATGAACGAAGGAGAATAATGATGGATTCGACGATGGTTGATTATGCAATAGGCAAATTGAATGATGCCTTCACCCAGATAGCGCCTACGGCTGTAAACCTAGGGAATGAGTTTATTGCGTATACCGTGTTTAAAGCGGTTGTCTCTGCAATTACGCTTCCCTTAGTAACAGCTCTGCTGGTTTATACAGCGTTTCGGCTATTATCAGAAATGGCGGCAATTTTAAAAGAACGCGGGGCTAAGTATAACGCCGATCAAGAGATACTTTATGGTTCGGGTGGACTTATAACAGGTAGTGTTGCGTTTTTCTTTGCAATAATTTCTTTAGTAGCAATCTACGATGGGATTCTAGCTGTAGCCTACCCTTTGATGTTTACGCTCGAATCCTTGGCTAAATGACCATTGCCGGGGCTGGCATAAACAAACAAGGCGATGTTTGAAGTAGCGTGTATAAACAGTCCCGGCGATCTTTGACAGGGCAGCAGTGGCGAAAGCGTGGTAACTGCGTAGCGGAAGCCATGATAAGTAGACGCTCTAAAGGTGCGCGGGTGAGACTGAAAAGTCAACAAACTGTCCGTCCAGGTATCGAATCCTGGCTGCTGCCTGAGATTTTTGAAACTGCCAGCCATGCTTGAAAGCCGACTCTAGGTCGTTGAAGGGTATCCTTCTTAGGGTATGGTAGGCATAGGGGCCGAGCGGGGTAGTTAAGCCAGGTAAAACAGCGGTTGCCGTGAATGACCTCGGGGATAACACGACATCACCGTAACCGTCGGTTCAAATCCGATCCCCGCTAGGTCCTGATTTTTGACATGCCCCCGTGCAACGCTGTAAGTAGAAGCGTAGAGTTGCCATCTGGGGAGCCTTGCGGGATCCTTAAAGAAGCAATAAGCACGTGAGAAAGAATGCGGCAAGCAGGCCGTCTGTGACTACCATTTATTGAGACCTCGGACGAGTGTCTCAGACATACGAATAATGGCGGTGGTTGGTAGGTGTAAGGCGGAACCGCGAAGATACCCTAAGCCGGAGCAACGCCCGGCCACGGGGGCTGAAACTTAACAGAGGATATAATGAAAACGATAACGATAAGCGAAGAGACCTATCAATCCATCAAAGGACAACTTAATGCCAGCGAGCGAGTGGACATAAGCGAATTGGAGGACTTTATCGGAAAGTCGTTCTTTATTCGCACGGTAACATATCATATCGTCGGCAAAATAGAGTCGTTTGTAGGTGGTCTGATAGAATTGTCCGGGGCTTCTTGGGTGGCCGATTCTGGCCGGTTCATGGGGGCAATTAAAGACGGCACTCTAAAAGAAGTTGAACCAGTTGGCCAAGCCTTTGTCAACCAAGGATCAATTGTAGATATGTTCCCTTGGAAACACATATTGCCGACGGAGCAAAAATGACCGCCGCAATACTAGGGTCGCGGTCGTGGTCGTGGTCGTGGTCGCGGTCGGGGTCGGGGTCGGGGTCGCGGTCGGGGTCGGGGTCGTGGTCGGGGCTGTCAACCTTGGCATGAAGGACTAGCTGATTGATTGGGAAGCGGAACACTGTGACGATCCTGAGTTCATCGACATGGATGAAGATGAGTTCTACCAAGCCGCTGAGGTTGCCTATGCGGATCACCTCGCATCTATGATTGATACAATAATGGATAGGGACAAATGAACGCCCAAAAGAACCTTATCAAGCGCATCAAAGAGAATGAGCCGCATATCATCTTTTTCCCTAACAGCGGGGAGATGTTTAACCGGGGATTGCTCACGGTGCAGCAAATCAGCTACCATCTGACCGGCCTCCACAGCATTGCTAAAGAAGGTATCCCGCAATTACTCCTCATCTCTGAGATGCTTTTGTCGCTCACTGAATCGTTGGAAGTCGTAAGGGGTTCTCACAAAGCAGTGGCACAGGCCGATAAAATCATTAACCCGGAGGAATAATGTATAAGATAGAAATCGGTTACCCATTACCTGGGAAGTCTCCAATGTGGAAATCATATCCCTTTGATGAAATGGTGATTTCTACAGGGACCGATGGTGATTGTAGTTTTTTCATCCCAGCTGAAAGTAGTGTGGAGGCTTCGAAGCAGCAATCAAACGTCCATACGGCAAAACATAAGTACCGCCAAACGAAAAAAGCAACTTTCAACATCACCACGAAGCGCATTGAAGGCGGCGTCAGGGTATGGAGGATAGCATGAGCAGGAAAATGACGAAAAAGGATTGCTCTGGATGTTACTGTGATTTCTACAATACCGGCGGGGTTGGCGGCGCTACACGACATTGTTTTTATTTTAATGGCGCAAAATTGGAAAAGCGGAAAGAGGTCCACGTTGATCAACGACCACCTTGGAACCAGAAGGCCCAACTTCGGCCAAGTTGCTACCAAAAACCGAGATTTGTTTATGTTGGCGCGGATTAAACTTATTAGAGGGAGATATAATGCAATCAGCAACTTCACCAGAAGCAGCAGAGCAAGCCTCGGCACCAGTGGAGAGGGAGGAAGAGGCGCTGATTGAACAATCTGTTACCGCGCTAGGAGTCAATCCCCTGGATTTACCTCCAGACCAATTCCAAGAGAGCCTGGAAAGGCGAAAGACTAATCGAAAATCCCTGATTGACTGGGTACGTGAAGCCTTGGTTGAAGGGGTTGATTTCGGGCGTATCCACTTTGTTAAAAAATCGACGTGCTCCCTTGGGAAAAACTGCACCATTGATGGCCACTTTGCCAAGCCGAGCCTGTTCAAGCCGGGGGCAGAGAAAATCCTTGGGATGCTTGGCATCACGGTCAACTGGCCAACACTGAATCAGTATGAGCAAGTTGCCTTGGACGGTAAAAAGATTGAAAGCATCGTTCTGCGATGTGAAGCCATTACTGCTTCTGGTGAAGTTGCTGCCGAAGGCATAGGTGCCCGATCAGTGGATCAAGATGGAGGCGATCTCAACAAAGCACTGAAAATGGCGAAAAAAAGTGGGATGATCGATATGACCCTCACGCTTGGTGGCCTATCGGAAATCTTCACCCAAGACATTGAAGATATGGTTACTTGTCGAAGGGAACCCCAAGCGCAATATCCCGACCTTCCCACTGTTCCAACAGAAAAAGCTCCCAGATCATTCGACCGTGATGCAAAATTGGGCTTCGGGAAACACACCGATCTTACATATCGACAGGTCGATAAGGGCTATCTTACTTACATTGCCAGAGGTGACGGGGATCACGCTATATTCGCTGACTTGGAATTAGACGCCCGGAAGGGCATTCAGCCCGTGCCGGAACTGAAACTGTTCCTCGATTCAATGAAACCCAAGGCCGTTACCTCTCTTCTATTTGACCGCTACGGTGTAGACGGGATTGGGGAGATGGAAGTTGAGGCACAGAATGACTTGCTCCTCTGGTTGCAGGCTGAGAGGCCTGTACGCGAATTGTGGAACAAGATCGGTGCCCCCGCAAACGGAGAAATCTTGGGGGCCAATTTCCCAGGCAAGCCCTATCGAATGCTTGACGCTAAAGAAATGGAGAGTTTGGGAAAACTACTCACGGATTTTATTAAAGACCCAAAAGAGATGCGATTCTAGGAGATTGATATGTTTCTGACGAAAGAAAAAGGATATGGGCGAAATGGTAACGCTTATGAACTCTGGGGAAAGCGCCCACAAAGGAGATCCCGTTTAGGTAAGGTATGGTGGGAATGTGATATAGACAGCCACTTTATAGATGAATTTTGTGGATCGCAGTTCGGGTCCTGGACCGGCGTCTACCTCAAGCCTGGCGAAATCCGCAAAGTGGAATCGATTGTTTTCAAATTTGCCGGGGCGGACGGTTAACGGGAAAGGCTCTTCCCGCGCTGTCGGCAGCCCCGGCAATTAATTAAAGGGAGAAGGTGATGCGATTTATCATAGACTTCATTGTCTGGCTGATGCACGTCCATAGATGGAGTAAGTGGGGTAAGGAACAGGAGTTTGGATACGATTTTTATCAAACAAAAACGTGTGAATCGTGTGGCAAAGTCAGGCAACGAGAAATAGGCTACGCACTACATGACTAACCCCATGACCGAAGCCCGACTACAGAAGCAGATTCTCGATGCCTTGAAAATGTCGCCCGAAATTGGAGGCGTTCAAAGAGTCAACGTGGGTGGCCGTGTGCGCCGCACGACTCTAGCCCCTACGGGCACACCGGATATATTTGGGTGGTTTAACAGGGGCAAAGAAATATTTTCCCTACGTGAACCAAAGGAACGTCGCAATCTTTCTGGAGTGGCCTTCTGGATTGAAGTAAAATTACCCGGTAAAAACCCCACACCCGAGCAGGCAGAATTTATTGAACATGCCAATAAAACTGGGGCAATCGCCATTGTAGCACGAAGCCTGGAGGATATACAGTGGATGATATGATCTGCCCTGAGTGCAAAGGAGAAGAAGTTATCAGGTTCGTGTTCCCTTTCACTGATCTCCCTTGTCGGCATTGCAGGGCAACCGGGAAAGTGCCCAAGGAGATGCCGGGATGGATAGCCCGTGGGAAAGAAATCAGGGCGGAGCGCATAGCCCGGCGCGTCACGTTGCGAGACGAGGCGAAAAGACTGATCATGGACGTTGTGGCGCTTTCTGATATTGAGCGGGGTGTAGTGGATAATACCGGATACAAGGGAGAACGATGATGATAAGCGATGAATTGAGAAAAGCGGTAAACGACATAAGTGACCCGTCAATACATGAAGATGATCGCTTACTCCGGTTTCGTGCTTTTTGTCCTCGTGTTGTGGTGGGCCGCCCGAAAATTCGACAAGCGAGAACTTTGGAGGTGAAGGAGGCACAGAAGATGTGGGCGGTGGAAGCGTGATGGATGAACGAATAGTGTATGGCACGGTCTGTACTTGGTGGGATTCAATCGATAAGGTAGGCAGGGGTATCCCTTTTGGTTTGCCCTGTTGCCCTCATTGTGGGGGGCCGCTGCTTGAGGTTTCTAATGAGCAAGTTTGGTTTAATGCAGTTGACGCACACGAAAAGAACGGACACCCATTGTATCGCAAATTCATTGAATGGCAACGAGGTAAATGCTATAAAAACACCGAGGCCGCACGTCAGGCTTATGAGGTGGAAGTGAAGGAGAAAGTGAGCAAGCCAACAATCGTATGCCTATGCGGATCAACAAGATTCAAAGAGGCCTTTGATAATGCCAATTACCAAGAAACAATGGCAGGGAAAATTGTCTTGTCTGTTGGATTTTTTATGCATACTTCTGGCAACCGTCATGGTGAAGATATAGGAGCAACACCAGAACAGAAAATCGCACTTGATGAACTACATAAACGGAAAATTGATCTAGCCGATGAAGTACTGATCCTGAATGTGAATGGGTATATCGGGGATTCCACTAAGTCAGAATTAACCTATGCTCAAAAGCACAGCAAAATAATTCGCTGGCTGGAAGTGAAGGAGATGGAAAATGCCAACATTTAGGCGGTTGGATGGTGTTTCAGACGAGACGCTAGAAGGTCCATATGTAAGTAGCATAACGGCTGCATTAAAGGCCCTGCGGAGTAACCGCATTTGCTCGGCTGCTGGCACGTATGGGTCGGTCACCGTTTGGATTGATGATGATGGCAAGTACCGATGCGCATTCCACCAGTATTTGGTTAAAAAAGCCGGGAGAATAGTAAGCACAAAGAAGCAGGTGCGCGGATGGCTTAAGGAATGGTTGCCGCAATGCTACATCCCATGACCCGCCCCTTTCCAGACCTGCCGCCGTACCGGGATATGCCATGAGTAGAAAGCGCGGCTGGGATGACAGCAAGGTCTATCGTACAACCCGATGCCTTAGTTCTGGTGGCAGCGGGAAGAAACAGGGGAAATATCCGGGAAGATTCCCGAATGGGTTCATCAAATGGATCAAGGAGATGGACTGGTGGGGCGATGAGCGGGTGTACCTCTGCTCAGGTCCGGTAGATGACAAACATGCAATTCGTGTGGATGTGCGGCCAGAGGTCAATCCTACGCATTGTGAAGATGCGAGGAATACGAGCCTGCTAGACGAATCGGCTGACTTCGTCTTGATTGACCCGCCCTATACCAAGGATTTAGCCGACAAATATTATGGGACGAAAAAACATTACCACGGTATCAATGCCTTCACCGGAGAAGCGGCCCGGATCGTGAAGCCCGATGGGTTGATTCTAACGCTGACCTATGAGATACCCAAACGTATCCCTGGCTGTGATTTCATCGCTGTATGTGGGGTGTACACAGTGCCCATGACCGGATATATGCGATGTCTCACCGTCTCACGAAAGACAGGGGAGCCGATTGAACAGAAGCCTAGCCCTCAGCTGGTGATGGGATTATGACTGTCCCCCTGCATGGCATAGCCCCTAAAGATGTGCAGATGAGGCTGGGGTGAATGGCTGTCTACTACAACGACAACGATCCCTTCGCATGTGCTTGGTTGCGGGAACTCATCAAGGATGGGCAGATTGCACCTGGAGACGTGGACGAGCGAGCGATAAAAGAAATCAGTGCCGATGATCTCAAAGGATACACCCAGCACCATTTCTTTGCCGGTATCGGAGGCTGGTCCTACGCCCTCAGGCTCGCAGGATGGCCAGCAGACCGACCTGTTTGGACAGGATCGTGCCCCTGCCAGCCCTTCTCGACGGCAGGGAAGGGACTCGCCGAGGACGACTCTCGCCACCTCTGGCCCGATTGGTTTCAGCTCATCAGCCAGTGTCAACCTACAACGGTGTTTGGAGAACAAGTTGCATCGCGTCTTGGACGTGAATGGCTCTCTGGAGTACGTGCTGACCTGGAAACGGTGGGATATGCAGTCGGGGCCGCCGATCTGTGCGCTGCGAGCATCGGGCCGCCACAGATCAGGCAACGGCTTTGGTGGGTGGGTATCATCAACAGCACGGGACCACAGCCGGGGAAGCAAGCCACCTCGTCCTTGGGATACGGGAGTGCCATTATCCCAGCAGGTGATGCTGGCGGGCTACCCGACACCGGGGGCACAGGACATGAAATGGCGAGGGACAATAAATACTACTCTAAGCAGGATGGCTCAGGGAAAACAGATAGGGCTAGAAGGCTTGATGATGCTGGCTTCTGGAGCGATTTCGACATCCTCCCCTTCAAAGACGGAAAAGCGCGGCGCGTTGAACCCGGCACATTCCCGCTGGCTCATGGGGTACCCGCCAGAATGGGACGACTGCGCGGTTACGGCAATGCGATCAATCCCCAAATCGCGGCGACGTTCATCCAGGCGTGCCGAGAAGTGCTGAGGCTGGGATGAAGAAGCCCACACCGAAAATGCTGGAAGTGCTGCACCTGATGGCGGAGGGGTGGGAATTAGGGTTCTATTCGGGCTTTAAGGGTAATTGGACTATTCAAAAGGGCGGTTTAGGGAAAGGCGGCGAAGCCAATTACCTGCATTCTGCCATTGGTTGGGGTCTCTTTGACCGCAAACTTATCATTCCCGACGACCCTAGATTCCCTGTAGCCCACTACCACATGACCCCTGCTGGGCGCAAAGCGTTGGAAACCACCTAATGTCCTCAATGCAAATACCCATGGAAAAAATTGATATGTCGAAAGAATATTCCGTTTTCATCACTCGTTGGTTTGATAAAACCGTATGGTGGCCTGATATCGATGGTGTGTCATTATTCGAGGCCGAGGCAAAAGTCATTGATAAGCACTCTCAATATGGGGATACTGTTGGCTTCAGGATAATGCAGAAAATCGGTAAAGGTCATTACAGACCACTTGAAAGCTCTATTACCTAATGCCCCATGAAGCCCTTTCTCGCCATACTCATGTTCGTAGCGGTGCTGTACCCCCAATCTCCAGCAGAGGAATGGGCGCAAATGTCTCAGGCACGGCGAGACTCTATCAGGGCGACTTATGACTGGTTCAAGCCATATAACCTTGGGTTTACCTGCGCTGCTAACGACTGGCAGGAATCCGATGGTGGGCTTTTCTTTATCAGCATCCGCGTCAACAGCACTAAAAAGGTGGTTGAGATTGCCGTCGGAAGGCACCAGATACGCATTGATCAACCCCTCACTGACTCCACTGGCTGGGAAATCTCCCGGCTTGCAGAGAGGCATATATCCGACCTTGAGTTTCATCGCCAGGAAGTACTCAAACGATGGCAGCGGCTTCGTAGGAAATATAGGGATAATTGGCTCTTGGTCTGGTCTCACTGGAACTCAGGAAACGGACCGTACAGTAGGGCGATGCGAGAGAAAGTTAGATTTTTGAGAAAGCAATTCAAGGAGTGAGAGATGGAATCTTTAATATGTGTTGAAACAATAGAGTTTGGCGATGATAATGGAGACGGTACTTGCACATTCAAGTGTGAACTTAAAAAAGGTCATCGCGGACGACACCTAGAAAAGGGTGACATGGGTTATGAAGTCTTTTCTATGCCTTATACGCTGAGGTGGAGCGGATCACAAAGAGAATTGGACGAAGCATTTAAGAGGAGTGAATGATGAGCAAAAAGACGGAACCTATCGAGATGAAATGGGAGTTTTTACGTGAATCAGTTTCTGACAAACCAGAAGATCATGGCAGAGCTGTTGTTACTGTGCCGTTTGATTACAGGCTACGATTCGCCGTTAATCCTCAAACTGATCGAGAGCCAATTATTACTCTTTATATTGATTTCTGGCAAAACGAACATAGAAACTGGGTTCAAAACAGCGCGAAAAGTTATTCATTGAGTTTTCTAAAACGATTGATGGTTTTATTGGATGAAGAACTGAAAAAATGAACTCAATATGTTGGGGGGATAGATGGTAAGCAATGAACTGAGAAAAGCGGCAGAATTAGTATATGTCAATCCGGAAGACTTACATTCCAATGAGCAATCTGATCGTAAAAGTTTGGAGTTTTACAAAACTGTAACGATTATAGTACTGCCCAAAATCATCGCCCTTGAGCGGGAGAACGAGGCATTGAAAAAGCAGATTGATCTCCATATCGAACTTGATGGATATAAAAATGATCCCTAACCGGCAAACAAGAAATTGCGCACCCACTAAGATGAATTTAATTGAGAGACTGGATTATTTTTCCTGCCCTGAACCCATGTCAGGTTGTTGGCTATGGACAGGATACACCAACACTAAAGGCACCGTCTCAGGCGGGAAGGAGCGCAGGAAGGCAGGGAGGCGCGGTGAGAAACGCAGAATAACAAAGGCAATAGGCGTGAATGAATCCTCTAATGCTGTTTGGACTATAGGCAGAATAGACTTTAGAGATGGTATTGACCGCCGAAAACAGGACAGGAGGCAAAATGGACGATTTTAACACTTTACTGGCAAGTCTTGTATCGCAAAAACTGATTGGCGTTGCCACGCAATACCACTTGATAGATGCCCACAAAGCCGCTCTCGCCCAGGTTGTGGATGCCGCCCGAGCCGAAGCACTGGAAGACGCGGTGAAGGTGATAGAGGAAGTATTATTTGACGATCTCCAAGCGATGGGGATTGCTCGCGCCGCCATCAAGGGTTTAGCCAAAGGAGCGGGTAGGTGACCTACCGCCGAAAGGAAACCATAGGCGATGCCACTCTTTACCTGGGCGATTTATCCGTGATGCAAGTGGGCGTGTTCAGATCGAGTCATTATTCCGAGGTTCTCAATCCTGTTGTCGGTTTTAATCCCATTAATATGATGCACGAGTTCATTCAGTTGAAGGGGTCTCCCTAAATGTTGCTCCATAATAACCCGGTGCTCTCTCCGACCAACGTTTTTCCCCCATATTTTAGATGTGAGTGTAATATAGCCATTCGCATCGTGGGATTTCCCATTGCCAAAGTGGGGATGAGCCTCACCATTTATGCTTACTACCTCTTTTTGAAGACATCCGCAGCTTTGGGCAAGCCCTTTTCTAAGAGACCACTCCGGCACCCGTTTTTTGTTTCCACAATCACACTTACAGAGCCAGTAATGAAGCCGCCCCTGTTTGTCGGAATATGTGAGAGCGACAAGTCTGCCATATCGGTTGCCTGTCAGATCTGGTATTTGATATTTGCGTCCATTCGATGAGTAGGTATTTATCATGTCGGTAATATATCAAAGCGAAGCCTTAAAAGCAAGCGCTAAAAAGATAGTCGAAATTGGAGATGCACTTTTAATTCTTGGAGATTCATTAGAGATCATGCCAACCTTGGGCAAGGTGGATGCGGTGGTGACCGATCCGCCGTATGGGATAAATTTAAAACCCCCGCGCAAGTTAACAGAATCCATCAAGGGTGACGGTAGCATAGAAGCGAAGAAATTATGGCGAAACGCACTTGAGGCGATTATGCCACTACTCAGCAAAGACACGGCGCATTTGTTTTGGACGGGATGGTCAGAGACATGGACTAAAGAATTGTTGGTCGAATACTTCACTGTCAAGAGTTGTATCGTGTGGGCGAAAAATGTATGGGGGATTGGCTATTACACACGTCCTCAGCACGAGTTTGCATGGTATTGTCATTTAGGTAAGCCACCAATTCCCGATTCGCCCGATAGTGACTTATGGCAAGTTCCTCGCGTTCAAGCGCCTATCCATTCATGTGAGAAGCCCGTCATGCTTATTGATAGGGCGTTAAGACTTGTTGGCGGTTACTCCATCCTCGACCCTTTCATGGGCAGCGGCACCACCGGCGTTGCTTGCATGAATCTTGGCCGCAAGTTCATCGGTATCGAGATTGAAGAAAAATATTTCGATATAGCCTGCAAACGAATAGACCAAGCCCAGCGACAAGAGCAGTTATTCAAACCACCTAAAATGCAACAGGAGAGCCTTTTGTGACCTGCCGGATAAAAGACTGGCCCTTGGTTCAGGTTGCTCAAGGGATTAAATTAGCGTATGGATACGCTAGGCTATATATTATTTCCTTCATCTTGCCCTTTCTCCCGGCCTTCCTACCCTTGTGGTCTGGTCGTATCCATTGTCGGGGGAGAGGGCGTTCTTATAAGACAATAAAGTGCCAAGGATAAGGTCAATCAAACCCGACTTCTTTTTAGATGATGAAATCACTCTTTTACCAGCCCAAATTCAATTAGCCTTTATTGGTCTGTGGTGCCATGCTGACAAATCAGGCAGACTCGAAGACAAGCCAAGACACCTAAAAGCCGTGATATTCCCCTACACTGAAATAGACATGGAATCTACACTAGAACGCCTAGCTAACCACCCAAAGACGGAGGGCCAACCGTTTATTACCCGTTATTCTATGAATGGGCATAAGTATATACAAGTTAATAGTTTTTATAAACATCAGAGGCCACACCACACAGAAAAAGCAAGCATTATTCCGTTAAATACACCGATAGATAACCGTCTTTTACCCGTTACGCCCCAAATAAATCAGGAAGGAAAGGAGGCTGTCTTAAAGGAGGCTGTCTTAAAGGAGGCTGTCTTAAAGGAGGAGGGAACTGTCATAGGGAAAGGAAAAAGAAAGCGCCGGGAATACCCGGCTGATTTTGACCTTTTCTGGAAAATACATCCCAAAGGCGGAAAAGATGCGGCATACAAAGCAATGGAAAAATTCCTCCCTGATGAAGAAGAGCTTAATCGTTGGGCTAAAAAACTCGAAGTCTATAAACAAACGGCGAAATGGAAGGAAGGCATATCGCCTAACATGAGTACTTGGATCAATCAGGGATACTTTGATGGTGAGGTATCAAGTGGTGGACCTCAATCTGTTATGGACACGCTAAATGGACCGTAAAACTATTATCAACAAGTTCATTTTGGACTTCGCTGCTCCTGGTCGGAGGTTGACCAATGAAGAGATAATCAACTACCGGGACTATGGCCTTGGGATCAAGGACGACAGGGTGTTCAAGGAGGTGTTCGATGTTGGAACCTACGCGGGGGCAATGGGCTATATGCCAGCAGTTTCCAGAATGCGTTATGTTCAGCGTGAAATAGAGCATGATAGACTCGAAGATCAGCGGCAAGAAGAGGCCCACGAGGATATTGCCACGCCAGAGGAAATCCATGCTATTATTCAAGAGACCTTAAAAACCCTGGGTGCCACCCCCAAGAAGAAAGCGCCTGTACAGAAACCGGACCCCGGCAATCTCATGGATGCCCTCCCCGAGCACCTTAAAGGGCTGGATGAACATAAGGGGACGGACGCTGAGGGAATGCCCTTCTGATGGCTAACACGAAAAATATAATGGATATTACGAGCGTGTCACAAATCTACAAAAGAATACGATTACGGTATGTTCTTGACTGTGCTGTTTGCGGGCCACACAATGGGGAGAATGCTTCTTCCCGCGTACCTTATAAGTCATGGAAAATGCACCGACAGAAACAATACAATGGCAGTAAGCCAATTAATCGTGTGCCAACAGGACATAGAGCAACAACGGCGATGACCTCCTATATGGATGTGAATGATAAATGGTGCCACACCCGTTCTAAGGAGGTATAATGCATGATTCAGATGATATAGGATTCTTGGGATTTTACAACTGTGGATGTGGTGGTGATCCCGTTCTCAAGGTTTGGATAAGCAAAGATGATCCCTCTGAAGCTTACCTGAGTTTTTTAGATGGTGCCAAGGCAGGCAAAACAGATTGGTCATATAGATTGAGTTATATCTGGCGACTGCTCACTACTGGCACACCATACTCAGATTATTTCATCCTAGAGGCGAAGGATATTCCCGACTTGATTGAATTGTTAGGTAATGTGAAGGAGGTAAATCATGGAGTGGATTGACGTCGATAAGAGGCTGCCGGAATATGGGGGTATTGTACTCATCTATTCATCAAGATTTAGGGATGCAAAGGAAGCAGGCATTACTCGATATGTCGGCACCGGATATTTAGATCGACTAGATGAAGATGGATATTATTGGGCACGATTAGAGACAAGAGGGAGAGTACCAAAACAAACCTTTGTCACCCATTGGATGCCCCTTCCGAAGCCACCAGAGGAGGTAAAGCCGTGAGAGAGATCAAGTTCAGAGTTTACTTGAATGGAAAGGTCCATTATTGGGGATTTATTGACGATGGTGATGGGGTGGTCTTTTCTGGACCGCCCGTCGGTGGTGGTTTAACGATAGAGGAACTACAGCAAGCATCCGAACAATTTATCGGCATCCTCGATGAAAACGGCGTGGAGATTTATGACGGGGATCGGGTGAGCGTTATTGAAATACACCATCCAAGCAGTCCTAAAGAAAAACGCCTGCCACCACTAATTAGAATCGTCACATGGCATCCGTTTTTATGCGGTTTTAATCTGGCGCACCCCGCAGCAGAAACCCATGGGGATTCAGAACCGTGGATCATAAATAGCCAGGCGATGGAACTTGAAGTCCTCGGCACCATTAAGGGAGAACAAAGATGACCAACATAGAAACACGCATCAATCAGATAGACAGTGCCATAAGTGAAGCAGAACGATTTATTGAACGGGCGCAGACTTGGAAAGCGAGAATCAATGCAGATAAGTGGGGGATATATTGCAGTAGAGAAGGCGGTGATTGTAAACGATCCAGTATGGACTTAACACGTGCGCTCGTTCCGTTAAGGAAAACAACCCGAGATGCCTAGTCTCTACGAGAAACGCCGCAATCGTCGCAAGAAAACCGAGCCGCGCATTAAACGTCGATATTGGTGTGGCTGTGATAGAGCAAAGGTCTATGAAGGTCAGAAATGCCCTCGCTGTGGAATAACTATGAAAACAAAGCACCAGAAGCCGTCCAATGCCTAGCAGCCTCGAATATCTCGACTACATCCGCTCACGGCAGTATTGCATTGTGTGTGGAGCAAGCGGTGTTGAGCCGTCACATCTCAAGCACGTTGGTAGAGGGGTGGACGATCCAAGCCTAACGTGCGACACTTCACTTGCGTTCCTATGTGCCGGATGTGCCACATCAAATTTCATTCGGAAGGGAGAAAGGACTTCCCAAAGAATCATAACATTGATCTCTGGTATTTCAACGCGAAGATACTCAGGGAGTGGCTGTGGAGCCTGGAGAATAGTTATAACATCCCACCCAAGGATGTGAGGAGACCATGAAAATGGACCCTATAGAATTTTACTACGACGAAATGGCTGATATATTATGGGTCGGCAGCACCCTTGACGGTACATACAGCCACACTGTTGACATTGGCGACACAGGCGTTCATATAGACCTAACTGAGGAAGGGAAAATCATGGGTGTTGAGATTTTGGCAGCCTCGAAAGCCATAAAGAAATCAGCACTTAAGAAGTTGAAAATCCCAGCAGATGGAATCGAAAGTCGAAAACTGATGGGGATTCATTATCCAGAGAGGAAGCCATGAAGAATCTAGCAGAAGCCCGTAAAGCGGTAAAAGCATTAGCTACGATTGGAGGAATTTGCGTCCTTCAGTCCGAGGTACTGGCGATCTTGGGGGAGGAGGAGATGTTTGCACGCAAAATAGATGATGGATTCGACTATAAAGAATCTCCCAATGAACGCAAGGGGCAGCGAAGGGTGTTGCTGCGGCGGACGCATGCAAAAAAACATGGACAAGGCCGTATTAACCATGGCCGCCGCTCAGGAAAGGACAGACGCCATGAATGAGCACTGCCGGAATTGCGGGGGTCGAAAGATGCTCTGCACCACAATATGTTACTGGTGTGGCGTTCAGTATTTATGGATAACCCCCCTGGTAGGAACAAGCATGATATTGGAGGTACCTCGATGAATAAGCAGGAAGCGATTGAGATACTAGAACAGGAGCGTAATCTTCTAAAGGCTGGTGATCCAGATTCCACCGTATGGAATGCCGAGGGCTGGGCTAAACACATCTACGCCCGCATCGCTCCACTATTTGAGAGGGAGTTCCCGGAGGAAGACGTAGATCGCATTGTTTGTCGGTTACTAGGAGAGGGTAGCGGGCAACCTGGATATACTGCACCAACAATTAGTAGCGGCGTGGTCGATTTCAAGCACCTCTGGGAAGGCCAAGCCCCCGAACTAAATTTAGACCAAGGGCTAATAGATACTAAAGGCAGTTGCCCTCGATGTGGAGGGGATGGAGAACGCAAGGAAGGGCCAATTTTCAGTGGTGCCAAAAGCGTGGATATGTGGGATGGGGCCACAAGAATTATGGGATTAAATACACCTGAGCCTTCGCCTAAGGCCGAAACACATGAAAGGGGATAACAGGTATGCCTAAAGTAGAAAGAGTGGCTGAGGAAGCGCTCAGGGAAGTATTAGAGATCACCATACCGGACTTCCCTTTGGGTCTGGCATTCGTCGGTGCGCCGATCAATTACCTTCAGTGGTGCGATAGAGAGGTCAAGCGCATCGCTAAAATCCCCGGCCACTCACCGCGAATTAAACAGCATAGGAACAGAGCCAGGGAACTTACTGGCAAAATCCTGATTGTGGACGATGAATATGTTCTACCGCCGCACAATTCCCACAGTGACGCGGTTATAATCCGGCGATACCACAAGACGAGGAAGCAATGGAGTTAATTTTACAGGAGTATCTATGCATACAATCTACCCTTTATTGATAATCGCCTACATAATATTCGGAGTGTATTGTGCTTGGATAGCACGGGCCAATTTTGATTCGGATACTGTCAGTAAGATGAATCGGGTTGGCAAATTGATTTACCGACATGGCTATGCGTTCATGGTGGCCTTAATAATCATAGGGATGCTCAGCATCATACGGCTAGGATTGTGGTTGATTTACAGCATTGCCAAGGATGCCAATTTAGGGGGATATTAAAATCATGTCTGAATTAATATTTCAAAACCACACTAAGAGTTTTAACATCCGCTGGGAGATGATAGTAGGCTGGCGATTTCAAATAGCGCAAAGGAGGTTAATGGTAAATGCGCCGAAAGATAGTGAACTCGCAAAGAAGGGTGAGAAGATTCCCGATCCCGGTGATAGAGTGGAATTAACCGAGACTTGTACGCTATACCTTGCGGGTATGGGGACTAGCGAACTTAATTCGGGGGCGACAGTAGAGTTCAAGCGGTTTCTCAAGGAGAAAATTCAGCCCGAGTATTGGCGACCGGAAGAGGAAGGCTTGGCCGAAGTACAAATCATGGGCAGGGGAGGGGCGGCGTAGAATGATTTACACAATAGGGTACTCTGCCAATCTTCAACAGGCTATAGCCAAAGACGGCCCCGTCAAACAATTAGATGGATATGCTTTCAAAACATTGACAGATGCTTTCAGAATGATTTGTGAAATTAATCATTTAGATGATTTTTGCATATTTGGATTAGATGCTGATTGGGAGAATGATACGACCCCAAGTACTGATGGTTGGTGGCATGATTTGATTAATGATGCAAATATTATCGTATTGAATGATGATAATGTGGTTTTTCATAAAGAAAAAGAACATACCAAATTATAATTAATAATGGATAGGGGAAGTGCGGCATGAGGGAATTGAGAATAGGGGACAAAGTTAGAATTGTTATTCCGCCTAAAGCATTTTGGTCTGACATTCCAGGATATAAAAATCAGGTTGGTTCAGTGACGGAAATAACGAAAACCTCTGCTGTCGTTGATATAGGTGATGGGGCAGTAACACCAGCTAGGCATCTATTTCATTGCCTTGAGTATGAAGATGGAACACCTGTAAAACCGTTGGATTATAAAAATGCTAGAGTAGATGTAAGTACAATAAATTACGTAATTGAAAGGCTTGGAGGGCGGCCAAGTGACCCAATAGGAGATATTCATGCAGTCATGTTTCTTCGGAATATGATAAGTCAAATGAATTAATGGAGGTGTAGCATAGAATGCTTAAAATACCAATGCGATTAGAAGAGGTGCCTATGAAAGATCGTAGAATAGTAGAAAGACGCTCTTGGAAAAACCGTAGAAGGAATTATGGCCATCGTAGATATGATGGTGCTTTTCATAATGGGAATTTAATATATTTGATTAAAAACTGGGATTGTCAATGCCAGTGGGATGAAGCTGATCCCTTTAACTTTGATCGTAGACAGGGTCCCATAGGTGAAGAAATCCGTGAAAGGAGGGGCACCTTTAAGGGCAAAAGAGGGGCTTACCGTAAGAATCGCCGTTGCAGGCAATTGAAAAAGTATTAACAAAAGGAGAAAGTGATGATCAAACTAGGTGAAATGGCAACTGATAGTATCAGTGGTTTTATTGGTGTAGCAACGGGGAGAACTGAATATCTCTTTGGTTGTATTCAAGTGAAATTGACTCCCAAAGGGCTAAATGCTAAGGGGGGACCGATAGAATCAGAATGGTTTGACGAGCTCCAATTGGTGAATGCAGAAAGCGACGGGACTGGTGGGCCGCCGCGCGATCATGGCTAGTTTTGTAATCTAGTTCAATTAATTTGGGCTGTAGAAAGGGGTGGAATCTTCGGGTTTCGCCCTTTTTGTGGTCGCTAGTATATTAGCATACTCGTATATTATATATGTCAAACCACTAATATTCCTAAGTTAAGAAGGATCATGCGTTTTCCCTTGTATATTGTTTTTTGGCTATTTAAACTTTGTGCGTGAATATAGGTGAAGCACTCATAAGGGATTTTCGCCAAGCTCAGGGATTAGTGAGCAAAGAGGTGAATTTCCCTCAAATGGCCTTTCAGCCTCACCTTGCCAGAGGTCTCCCGCCCGATGATAACTCCGATGAATTTCGTGAACTTTATTCTATCCAGGCTACTATTTATCGTTGTGTACAAGTGCGGGGGTCGAATATTGCCAGATTGCCCAAGAAGGTCGTAAAGGTTATAGATGAAAATATTACTGAGGATGTATCTCAGAATCCTGCGTTCGATGTTCTGCTAAAGAATCCTAATCCCTTTCAGACTACCTACCAATTTTGGGAGAGCACTCTTGGTTATCTAGACCTTCAGGGAGAGGCACCTTGGGCGCTGGTAAAAAATAAATCCGGTAGTAGTCTGCTCGCCATAATCCCTCTGAGACCCGACAAAATAAAGGTCATCCCCGACCCTGAAAATCTCATAGCAGGATACGTGTTCGAGAATCAAAACATGCGCTTTGCCATACCCGCCGATGAGATGGTATTTCTAAAGTATTTTAATCCTAATTCCGATTTCCGTGGTCTCTCTCCTCTTAAAGCAGCCATGCTTGATGTAGAACTAGACTTACGCGCCATAAGTGCTAATAAATCGATGCTCTCTACTGGTGGGTTGCCTTCGGGAGTACTCTCTCTTGCTGATGGTAACGAAGTGGATGAGGCTCAGTGGGACAGCATTAAACAGCAAATTCGGGAACAATACGGCGGCTCAACAAATCGTGGCAAGATCATGGTGCTGGATCTTGGGGTAAAATGGCAGCAACTCCAACTTGATCTCCAAGAATTAGAATATATGAAAGGAAGAATCTTTACGCGAGAAGTAGTAAGGATGGTCTATGGTGTACCGCCCATCATGTTAACAGATTTTAAGGAAGCTTCTATCAAGGCTAGCGCCTTTACTCAGGAGAGGTCATTTTGGTCAGATACTATGACACCGCTTACGCGTATGTTGTCAGAAGTTATTACAAAAGAGATACTTCCGTTACTATCACCGGATCAAACCCTGAAGTTTATCTATGATTTAAATGAGGTTCCTGCGTTGCAAGCGGATCGGTCAGTGCAATCTAAGATTGTCAAGGATGGAATAGTGACGGGTCAGGTAACGCCAAATGAGGGGCGAGGTTTGATATTTGGGTTGGACCCGGTTGCCGATTTTGCCATGGATCAACATTATATTGCTGGCAACTTGATTCCGATAGCATCATCTGGGGGAGAGCCACAGGAAGAGTCAGCGGTCGTTGAAACGGTGAAACTCTTGGATGGTGTTGTGAAGATGCTAGAGGACAAGACTCCCGTTGAACAGGTGAACAGAGAGATGCAGGCCATTCAGGAGGGGCTTGATGAGCGTAAGGTGGATGAAGGGCTATTCAAGGTATGGAAAGCACTTGAGCGAATCAGGGAGCGATCCATAACGGCCTTTGATCGGTTGATGAATAAACTTTTTGATGAACAACGCCGAGCGGTTTTGAACAATCTGAGGAAGCAAGCGGCGTTTTGGGGTGGGCAGTCTAAGCAAGTGACGGTGAATACGGTATTTGATTATGATGAATGGGTGATGCGATTTGAGGCGGCGGGTGAGCCTTTGATTGCTCATGCATTGAAGGAAGCCGCCGAGGACTTGGCGGACAATATCGGGGGTACATATGACATCTCTGGTGATCCTCGAGCTGCCACATTTGTGAATTTTGAATCTCGTCAGTATGCAGTAAACGTCAATTCAACGACCCAGGGCAAGATTGATATTATTTTGCGGGGAGCAGTGTCTAATGGGCTAAGTATAGCCGAGACCACTCAGTTAATCAACAAATACTACCAAGAGAGCGCTCCTTTCAGGGCTGAACGAATAGCCCGCACGGAAATGGTGAAATCCACCAATGCAGGACGGGTATTCAGTATGCAGCAGAATAATTTTGAATGGCATGTCTGGGTTACGCAGAGGGATACGAGGGTAAGGGATGAGCATATCCCCTTGGATGGTGAGATAGTGCGGATAGGCAGCAGCTTCAGTAACGGAGATAGTTATCCGCAATCAATTTCAGAAAGATGCTTCACTATACCTCAGCGAGAGGGGCCATGAACGGGCAATCTCGTGGTGGAGCGGGAACTCGTAAATATGGTCGCTATGACCGCAAGCCTGCGAATAAGCGATATAGGAATGAGAAGCGTTGGATTACGAATAAGGCTAAAGGAATAAAAAAGTACATGAAGAGCAATCCGAATTGGAAGCCCGATAGCGTTAGTCCGGAAGTGAGGGCATTACTGTGATACTTACGACAGGTTTGCCCATAAAACCCTCTCAGAGCCGTCACGAGGAGAAAAATGCCATGGGCACACTACTGTTATACTCTGTTTGGATTTCACGTAAGTGGAGAGGTCATGACTGATTTCTTCGGTCCGTCAGATAAAGGTACTACTCCTGGTAACGTCTCCAGTGAACAAGCACCGGAGAGCACCGCTTGGCGCGGGCCTACCCTGTCTGACTTCACTAGTGAATCATTCGACAGCCTCAGTGCTGCTCAACGTAGCAAGATAGCCCGGCACTTCGCCTGGGCTGAGAAGATGCCCCCTGAATCGTTTGGTCAGTTGAAACTCCCCCATCACAGGGCAAGGGATGGATGGATAGTACTCAGAGGGGTTAACGCAGCGATGGGTGCTTTGTTAGGGGCAAGGGGAGGGGTAGCCATTCCGGATGGGGATAGACGAAGTGTTTACAATCATCTGGCAGCACATATCAGGGCATTCGACAGGGAACCACCCGAGTTCAGAGAATATACGGAGGCTGAAGTGAAAGAGATATTCAAGGAGAAAACTCTAGTAGAGAAGGTTCCTACTAAGTGGGGGATAGGGCACGTCATAAAGGCTAGTGATGAACCAGGATCTCCAATAAGATTTCGATTTACCGAGCGCAAGGTTGATAGAGACAGGGAAGTTATTGAGTCGGCGGGGGTTGATTTGACTTATTTTAAGCAAAACCCAGTGATCTTTTGGCTACATGGGCGGGGGGATTATGATATGAGTAGCACCCCAATGGGGGGTGCTTTTATACCAATAGGCCATGCCCTTACAGGGTTAGGGGATGAACCTGATACTATCAAACAGACCAAGACTTTTATTGATGGTGATATTCTCTTTGATCCTCTTGAGGTTGATCCCTTTGCTGCTATGATAGAAGCTAAATATCGTAGGCGTACACTCAATGCGGTATCTATTGGTTTTGTCCCTGTGATAACTAGCAAGGAACCCGTTTTCTCGGGGCAAACCGGCGATACATATGTGACTAGTGAGTTACTTGAAGTCTCGGGGGTTCCATTACCATCTCTCAGAAGTGCATTAGCCCGGAGAGACTTTGATGATTTGGTTTCTAAATGCGCCGAATATGACCACCCCTTGCCGATCAGTTATATCGACCTAGTACAGAATTTCATGGATGATAATGCACCTGAGATCCCGAAAGTAAACGGAGATTTGGAATACAGGCTCAGGGCTGCTTTGGTCGGTTTGGATATGACCATCCACAATATTACGAGACCCCGATGAGGTCCAAACGACAACAGAGAGAATACAATGGACAATGAAAATGCAACAACGACTTCTGAGGAGGTCGTGAGCATCAAAAACCCGGACGAACTTATCGGGGTCGTGACTCAGGTTTCTAAAACCCTTCAGTCTATGGACAAGGAGAGCGGAGAGTTCCGTGAAGTCCAAGTCAAGGCCACCGAGGAATTACGTGGGTTGATTGAGGATAATAAAACCCAATTGACTATGGTCTCTGATGCTGTAGCCGATCTATCCAAAGAGGAGGAAACGAATACGGCCTTCTTTGACGGTGCAGTGGGCGACATCAAGAACAAGGCTGTGGCCCAATTATGGGGTTACAATGGTGAGCAGAAAGTCAACTATGTTGATGCTGCTATCAGTCGGCCTTCAACGTCATGGGACTGGCGCAAGTCGGGCTTTTCCCACAATGGCGATGGATATGAAGTCCCTGAAAAGATCATGCGTATGAATGATTTCCTGCTCTTGTGGGGGGCAGCCAAGGCCAACAAGGACTATGGCATCTATAGTCCGGATACTTATGCTCGGGCCGTTAAGGGGTCTCAGACCTACGAACTGCTTATCGGTGAATTGCGGCGTAACCGTGACTTGCGGAAGGCCATGGATACCGCTACGAGTGGCGAGGGGTCCGATTGGGTGCCTACCCTGTTCTCAGGCCAGTTCATTGACGACTTGCGCCTGAGCCTTAACGTAGCCGCCCAGCACGCGCGTCTGGCGATACCCATGCGGACGGGCGGTTTTACAGTACCAGCTCAGGGTAGTAGGATGCGAGCCTTTCTGGTAGGAGAGTCTACCAGTGATAGCTCAACTGGTATCCCCGCCGGAACGCCGGGGTCAAGGAACGTGACGTTCACTGCTATCAAGCACGCTGTGACTGTTTACTGGTCTGATGAGCTTGATGAAGATAGTGCGGTAGCTATGGCTCCCTTGGTTAACGCTGAGGTCATGCAGGCTATCAGAGATGCCGAAGAGGACGCTACCATTAACGGCGATACGTCCTCAACGCACCAGGACAGCGATGTGACCGCTTCTAATGATGTGCGGAAATCCTGGCAGGGATTGAGAAATCACAGTGGTGGATCAAGTGGCGTTGCTGCTGTGGATATTTCAAGCCTGACCCTTACCGTCTTGCGTAGTATGCGCAAGGCACAGGGACGTTTCGGGGCTAACCCGGCGGACGCATATTGGTTAACTGGCGTGAGCGGACTGATTCAGCTCCTGGCATTAACCCAGGTAGATACCCTGGACAAGTTCGGACCACAGTTCACGGCCCGGACCGGCACCATTGCAGTGCTTGATGGGTCCAGTGTGATAGTGAGCGAGTTCATCCGCGAGGACTTGACTACAGCAGGTATTTACGATGGTACCACGACTACCGATACCGTCATCCTGCGTGTTCATGCTCCTAGCTTCTGGTATGGCGATAAAGGTCAGCCGAAGTCGGAGAGTGATCGGGACATCCGAACTCAACAGTCTTTCACTGTTGCGAGCCGGAGAATTGATTTTCAACAGGTACAGAGTCCATCGGCTGACGAGGAGACGGTGGCACTAGGGTACAGTCTGACCTCGTAACAATCCAATGGCAGGGGAGTAAGTTATCCCAGGACCTTGCCAAAACGGTTAGGAGAATGAAATGAGTAATTTGACGAAACACTTCAAAGCAAACCGTCCATTCGGTGGCACTCAAGAGTTGGCCGAACACGGAGTCCAGGGGCTTTTTAACCCGAATGTCGGAGGACTTGGGTTAAATGCATTGCTGGAAACCTTGATGATTACATCTGGAATCAACGTAATCATCCAGGTCAATGACTGCGAAACTTCCGGTGATTGGACCGAATCCGATGACGGTGTATTCGACTATGCAGTTGCGGCGGGAGGTAATAGGGTAGGTACTAACGCCCTGAAACTGACTGCCACTGCTTCAACGGATAATACCCAGTATGTGTCAACGCTTTTCATTGATGAGAGCGAGAAGGTTGGTACTCCTACGTCATCTGGTAAGCGCCAGATGGATTGGAGGAATACTCGTTACATCGGTTGGTGGCACCACGCGGTACAATCCGCTGAATATGGCACTGCCGGTGAGATGACATTCGCCATTGTCAATGACGGGGTGTTGCAGAGCAAGGTCGATCTGGATGCCAATGTGACCACGGCCCACCAATGGCAAGAGATTGATATGGTGGCCCAAGGTTGGGATCATGACAAAGTAGAGGAGATTCGCTTCTACTCCAACAACACCAACGCCGCTGAGGACTACTACTCAGATGATATCATCCGTTACCAGATCAGCTACAACAAGGGACCCATGTATGGAAGCATGTTCCCGATTACGAGCGGGACGGCTCTTTCTGAAGGTGATCTGGTTGCATGGTCTATTGACGGGCTAATTGCCTCGTCCTCATCTGCTGTTGTGGCGGATTTAGGGCCGGTGAAACTGTTCAAGAACGGTCTGCCGGTATCTAGTGGGACAGGAACGGCCAAACGGAACCTCTGGGGCTTTGTCCCCGGCATGTACATCTTTATTGCTCGTAGTAACGGGTCGTGCACGGCGGGGGACCTTGGTGAGTGGGCGTCTGCCCGGCATCTCACTGATGTCACCACGACCACGACTGGTCTGGGGGTTGCCAAGGCTCTTGAAACCGATGGCGAGGCTGAAGATGATATCATGTTCAGTGCAGTTATCCCTGGAGCAAGTGCGTAAATAACCTAGTGGGGCGGGCTGTAATGGCCCGTCTCACGTATTTTGGAGTGCGTATGCAAGCACCTATTCAGTTGAGATATGTAGGCTACAGCCGTAAACGCGGTGACGTGTCCGATGTCAAGAGGAAATACCGGGGCTATGATCCTGGTCTGGATGTTGAAAGCGAGCAGGATAAATTAGTATTCCTAGACGCTGACGGCCCGAACAATATCCATGAAGCATCCTTAGAATTTGCCCGTGGGCAGTTAAGGGATCACTCCGATGAATGGGTAGTCGTTGACGATCCTGATGGCTCTAAGCGTGCAGAGATTCTTGCCAGTAAGTCCGTAAAAGCGGTGGCCAGTAGGAATATCGTGGTGGTTTACCCTGATGGTACTAAAGTGGAATACCCGCCCGGCACGAATATCAGCGTTGCCCAGCCAGAAGTAAAGCCGTCGGAGACACCAAAAGAAAAGCCTGTCAAATTGGGCAAGGTTTACACTGAACAGCAATTGTTCGACTCGTCCAAGCCTAAGATTCAGCGGGCGGCCAAGAAATATTTCGATGCAGATATTGATCCCGCCAAGTTTAGCAAAAACGATATGGTCGAGGAGTATCTACGGCTTCAGGCTGAAAGGGGCTAACCATGCCTACTACTAAAACCATTCCTGAGCAAGATGCTCTTGGGTTAGGAGCGTTCGGAGGTGGCTGGAGTGTCGGTACAGTACTGAACATCTCTAGTGCGGTGCAGAGGCATTTCCCAGTAGCCCGAGAAACAAATGTCTTGCATATCTACAGCGATTCGGATGTCTATATCCTATTCGATGCCTCAGCAGATGCCTCAACAGCGACTACGGCGAACACTACGGCCAACGATCTGATATTGCCCGCTGGTTTGCGTAGTATCTCAGTTCCGAGGGGGCTTTACTCTGGAGAAGTGGACGGGGCGCAAAATAAGAAAGTTATTTACATGCACGTTCTACAAGTAACTAGCGCCGCAAGTAAATCGCTTAGAGTGGTGGAATCATGAATGTAGGACATATTTCGGGCGAATCCGCAGCCCATAAACCTAATGTCGCATTGGTACAAACGGTTGATGCTTCAAGTACCGCCTGGACGATAGCTGCACATCGACTATTCACGATTACCGGAGTTGTGAAAGTACGAATATTCGGTGACATAACCGAAACTCTCACAGAAGATAATGGTGATGAGACTATTGAGGTAGGCATAGCTGGGGCGACGGCTGCTTTAATCGCTCAATATGCTACTCCACTTGACTTAGTTGCAGGGGATATATTTACTAATGGGGCAACCTCTACTTCAAGTCCAGCAGGCTTTCCTAGTGATTGGGCAATCATAGCCGATACTGATATTGATTTATTAGTTGCCGGTTCTACTGGAATTAATGACGGGACAATTATTTTTTATGTTGAATGGATACCAATGAGTGACGGTGCTTTACTTGTACCAGCGGTTTGGGATTAAGCTATGAGCGGTGATTCAACAGCACCACGTTCTGTACCAGCAGTTAATTCTGCTGCTAATTCTAGCGTTGAA
>SDBT01003674.1_pt1 | contig 26387 bp, 19 predicted proteins | sample 2277101 | NCBI WGS metagenome assembly SDBT01 (sample SAMN10404973, study PRJNA504765) | marine sediment metagenome | isolation source: marine sediment core GS10_PC15, 103 cmbsf | place: Arctic Ocean: Southern Knipovich Ridge | collected 2010 | reverse complement strand
AGCATCGATATCCTCTTCCGTTTCATCTTTGAAAGCGACGGTGTATGTTTTGATCTTCTTTCTTGGAAGCGTTTGGCTGACATAATGAGCCACCGTTGCCGACCCCAGCCCCCCTGAAACGATGCATCCGGCAGATCCGGCCTCTGAGATGAGAGCCCCCAAACTCCCTCTGAGAAAGTCGTCGATCTTTTTGACTACCGTGTGTTTTTTTTGAAGGGTCTGCTTCTGGGTTTCCAGGGCATCTTCCAATTGTTCCTGGGTGACTAGGCCACTACGAACCAGAAGTTTTCCTAATTGATCCATTTTGTCCCGGGAACCGGGCTTGGCCATTATTACCATTCCCTTTTCAAAGCCGATCTGTGCCTGTTCTTCCTTACTGACCAGAGTGAGTATTCCCGATTTCTGTTGCTGGGAAATCAATTGGAAAATATCAGCAATGCCAAAATCTTTCAGGGTTCCTTTCAGAGCCATTTTCGCTTAAATTACTCCTCACGGTAGATATCCCTAATTCCCAATCCGTATAAGGTAAGGAAAAGAAGGATAAAAATTATTATCCTGGGCAAGGAGACGGTTGAATCAACCGGGGGGGCATTACGGAGCAGCCCATCCCAAAAGATAAAATTCAGTATAAATGTAATAAAGAGGGTAAGCAGTACTATGCCCCGCAGGGTGAATCCTTTAATCAGGTGCCCGGTTCCTAAAAGTAGAAAGGAAAGCAGACGATGGAGTATCTCCCAGCGGGCCTGGAAGCGCTGAACCTGGCGTTCCTTTTTTGCCTTAACCCCGGGCTCAATTCCCTCGTGCTTAATGTAGGTATGGAAACACTGGGGGCAAAGCCCTTCCCCCGCTATTCCGGATTGCTCGGAAATAGCCGGCTGACACCGCCTACACACGGGATTGCCGCATCTTGCACAGGCCCGGGAGAATCCTACCTTTTTATCCAGGCGGACAAGGAGCAGGGAAAAAAGGATTAGGGCCAATCCTACCGCGGACATCCGTTTAAGCTCCCACCCCTCAAAAAAATGTCCTCCGGGAAGATTCATAGCCTGGAAGTTAGGAGAGGAGGGAGAAAGCAGTCTCCTCCAGAGAGCAGTCAAGGAAATTTGTTCATCAATTACCAGACGATTGATATTAGCAGATGAATAAATATTTGTATAATAGCTTACCCGAGCCGGATCCAGCATTCTTGCCAATCTGAGCTCATTTTCACCCTCCGTCAGATGGGCCTGCTTGTAATAGAGCTGGGCTAAGTTATAATGAGCTGAAATTAGATTGGGATCCATTTCCTGGGCTCGCTGATAGTTCTCTAAAGCTCGGTCGGTCTCATCCATTGCCAAAAACACATTAGCCAAATTATTATAGGAGGGAGCAAGCTCAGGGTCAAGCTCAATTGTTTTTTGATAGTATTGCTTGGCCAGTTCATAGTTACCTTTTCTCTTACTTAGCACTCCTAAGGTAAGAAGAACCTCAATGTCTTGAGGATGTTTTTGTAACCATTCTTTTAGCCTTTTTTCCGTCTCCAGAGTCCATTCTTCTCTATTCGCCTGGGCTATTTCTCTAACTATCCCGGTATGGGGAGAAGCTAATAGAGCGGAGATTAGATTTAACAATAAAGGAGATGTGCCCAATAAGAAGAAAAAAACAATGGTTAAGGCTCTTTCCCTGGTCGTAGAATATACTACCGTAAGGAGGAGTACCCAAATTAACATTATGATTGTCCATTTTTGAAAAAAGAGCAGAGGGGCAAGGATAATGAGACTTCCCAAGATTGCGGTTAGTGAGAAAGGAGTTGTTTGGGGGAAAAGGTCGCTGAAGTCATGAAGGAAGAGCTTTAGGTACTTTAAAACTAAGATGAAGCCATAGATGATGAAGCTTAAAAAGATTGAGCCGAAAAGAATAAGCGCAAAATTGCCGGCAAGATTGGATCCCCAGAGGAAGTTTCGGCTGATGGCAGCAAAACCTTCAAGGCATTGTGTAAGGATCCGGGTCAAATTGAATTTATCGGCGGCCCAATAAACTCGGGCCAGGAAGAAGTAAGCCGAGGGGAAATCCGGGGCTAACTTTTGCGAAAATTCGATTAACTCGATTGCCCGGGAGAGATTCCCTTGCCGAGCATGCTGGAGGGCTTCCCGGATCAAGGCGGCGGCGTAGAAGGTTAAATTTTCTAAGGATAAGTTTAGCTTCTCCTGATAGAGGCTCTCGAGAGCTTCCCGGGCCTCTGCCTCCTGACCCACGGAAAGGAGGTTTTTTCTTAAAAACCATGTCTCCCTAATACTTGAGAGTTCGCTTGGAGCTAAGTTCTTCGAAGATAGTGTCTGAATTTGAACCTGTTCTCTGAAAGCCGGAAAGGATGTCGGTTCTAAGATTGGTTCCGCGGTTGGTTGTACGATTGGTCCAGATTCCTCGGCGGCGAGAGCCAGGCGTAGGGGCAATTCATGAATTGCCCCTACAAATAAAATGAAGCTGAAGGAGAGCTGTAATAAAATTGTTTTCATTATCGGTCAGAGCCCAAGATTCCTCAACATGACCACGGCATAGGCGGCTATTCCCTCTCCCCGCCCGGGGAAGCCCAGGCCTTCAGTGGTAGTGGCCTTGATGTTTACCTGATCTTTATCTATCCCTAATACCTGGGCAATATTTTCTACCATTCCGGGGACAAATTTCTCTAATCTCGGTGATTGGGTAACAATGGTGGCATCGATGTTACTGGGGACAAGGCCTTTTTGTTTTGCCATTGTGGTTACCTTCTCCAACAGGATCATGCTGGAAATATCCTGGTAAGTGGGATCACTCTCCGGGAAGTGTCTTCCGAGATCTCCTTCGCCGATGGCTCCCAGAATGGCATCGGCGAGGGCATGCAGGAGGACATCAGCGTCGGAATGTCCGGCTAATCCCCGGTGATGAGGAACCTCCAGTCCGCCCAGGATAAGCTTTCTTCCCTCGGTTAATCTATGCACATCGTAGCCAAAGCCGATTCTCATAGCAATATATCAATTAAATCCAAATTTCAAAATCCAAATGTCAAACAAATGATAAAAATAAGAAAATCCAAATGTCAATAGATAGGGTTCAAGTCCCTGCTACTCCCCGCTATTCCCTTTGAGAAAAAGCTCAGCGATTGCCAGATCCTCCGGGGTAGTGATTTTAATATTTTTATATAAGCCCGGCACCACCTGTACCTTTACTCCTAATCTTTCAACTAAGGCAGCGTCATCTGTTCCGTAGAAGCCATCTTCCGCAGCCCTTCGGTGAGCATCCTTAAGGATCTGAAGGCTAAAGGTTTGAGGCGTTTGAGCTAACCATATTTTACTCCGATCAAGGCTGGCCTCGACTCCAAGCTCCGGAGCTACCCTTTTCACTGAATCTCGGGCAGGAACGGCGGCAATCGCTGCCCCACATTTTTCAGCTAATTCAATGGACTGTTCGATAATTTTTACCGAAACAAAGGGGCGGACCCCATCGTGGATGACTACCAGATCGCAGGGGGAGTCAATTGCTTCCAGGGCGTAGCGCACTGAGTTCTGGCGCCTGCTGCCTCCGGGGATGATCTTTTTAACCTTGGAAAGACCATTCGGCTCCACGATCTCCCTTTGACAATATCTTTCCGTATCTTTCGGGATGACTAAGATAATTTCATTGACCCGGGGGCAAAGCTGAAATTTCATCAGGGCGTAGACCACCAGAGGCTTTTCTCCCAGAGGAAGGAATTGTTTGGGAGATTGGCCTCCCTCCAGCCTTTCCCCTTGACCAGCAGCCGGAATTAAGGCAATTACTCTCATCTTTCTTTTACCTGCAATTCGGGCATAAAAACAACCGCTTTCTCCGGGGGGAAGCTAAGCAAAGCAAAATACCCGATCCATTAAATCCAAATGACAAAATCCAAATGTCAAATGAATGTCAAATGACTAAATGTCAAATTTAACAGGTGCACTAGTGCACCCGTGCACCAGTATTTGTCATTTGGACTTTGGATTTCATTTGAACTTTATTGTAGGTCGGGCATCTTGCCCGACATGATGGCGGGCTGGAAGCCCGCCCTACAATTTTGGCATTTGACATTAGATATTCTTCCGACAGTCTCAGGACAAGCACTAAAGGGGCGCCCCTAAATCTTTCTCTTATCTCCGAATTACAGTTCGTTTACCGTTAGATTTCAACTTCTTCTTTTAGTTTGGTAAAGATCATCCTTCCGGCGGCAGTCTGAAGGATGCTGGCCACCGAGACTTCCACCGAGCTACCCAGGTGTCTGCGGGCGTTCTCGATAACCACCATGGTACCATCGTCGAGATAAGCAACTCCCTGCCCTGGTTCCGTCCCTTCTTTAATAACCTTGACCTTCATAACTTCACCGGGAATTACTACTGGCTTAAGGGCATTGGCCAGTTGATTGATATTTAAAACAGAAACTCCCTGAAGCTCTGCTACTTTGTTCAAATTATAGTCATTAGTGATAATTTTGGCCTCCAGTTTATTTGCTAAAGCGATGAGTTTCCGATCCACCTCGTCAATCTGGGGAAAATCTTGATCGGTAATGGTTATTTCCGGATCTGCGTTGTGCTGCATTCGCTGAAGGATCTCCAGTCCCCTTCTCCCCCGCATCCTTTTCTGAGGATCCGGGGAATCGGCAATATGTTGAAGCTCGTGCAGAATAAACTGGGGGACAATAAAGCTTCCCTCAATAAAACCGGTTTTTCCGATATCAGCAATTCTTCCATCAATAATTGCGCTGGTGTCAAGGAGATTATGATTCTGCTCGACCGTGGAGCTTTTATTTGAAAGCTTGAATACACTCGGATCAAAATCTTGCCCCGTTCTCCAGCCTAAGCTTACCCCCAAATATCCTAAGACCGAGTTGATTAAAATATAGACTGAGCCTCCCAAAAAAGGGTCTTTAAAGAATTTAATTAAAACGAAAAAAGCGAATAGATTGGCGATAATCAGTCCCAGTACCAGGCCAACCAGGGCACCCAGGATCGTTTGCAGAGGAACCTCCCAGAAGTTCCTCTCGAGAAGGAGCACAATTATTGCCAGAAGTATACCTATTCCTGAGCCGAAAAAGGCCAGAATGGGAGATGATAGCAGGGCGAAGCTGATAAGGTAGCCACTACCAGCACAGAGAAATACCAGAATAAGACGCCCTAAAGTCAATCTCATTAAACCTTTGTTACCTCCTTCACTGGTGGATCTGTTTGCTGGTAAGGAAGGGTTTTCGGGGAAAAGTAAGTAATTGGGGGATCTTTTCTCAATAATTGAAGATTGTCTTTAGCTCCTCTTCAATGTCTTCTTCACCGGTATTGGTGGCAAGGGCGAGTTCTCTGATCAAAAGGTTACGAGCAGTGTCCAAGATCTTTTTTTCTCCATAGGAAAGATCCTTTTGCAATTTCAAAAGGTTCAAATCCCTTAATACCTCAGCAATTTCAAAGACCGAGCCGGTTTTAATCTTTTCGGAATACTCCCGGTAACGGCGATTCCAGGTTTGGCTCTCCCTTACCGACTTCTTCTCTTTATCTTTAAGAATCTCATAGACTTGAGAAACTTGACCGTTTGGTATTATTTCTCGCAGTCCTACCGAATCTGCATTAATGGTGGGAATCATAATTGTCATACCGTTATTCAAGAGACGAAGGATGTAGAATTTAACAGTACTGCCGGAGAACTCCTTGTTTTCGATCGCCTCAACTACCCCTACTCCGTGGGCAGGATACACTGCCAAGTCTCCAATCTTAAACATTTTTGGCCTCCTGTTGGTTAGACTAATTATTTATAATATAAATTTTGGATATTATCAAGTAAAAAATTTACTGGAGCACTTCATACACCCTGATCTTAATCTTTTTGCCTCTAAGTGGCACCGATCCCAGAGCCTGAACCCTAAATTTACCCCTTACTCTTTCATAAGTATTCTCTCCGATAAGGATCTGATTGGGTTTAGCTATCGATTCCAAGCGAGAGGCAATATTTACCGCATCTCCAATGACAGTATACTCCATTTGATTCTGGCTCCCGATGTTTCCGGCTACTACTTGGCCGGTGTTAATGCCGAGCCGAACAGAGAATCGCTTTCTTTCGTCAATGTTCTCATTGTAAAGTTGGAGCTCTCGGAGCATATCAAGGGCTGCCTGGACTGCCATTTGGGCATCGTTTTCCTGGGAAAGGGGGGCTCCAAAGAGGGCCATGATGGCATCTCCGATAAATTTATTAATGGACCCGTGGTATTTAAAGATCACCAAGCTCATCCGATTAAAATAGCCATTGAGCAGAGAGGCAACCTCGGCTGGCTTCAGCCTTTCGGCGAGGGAGGCAAAATCCTTGATATCAGAGAAGAGGATGGTAACCTCCTTTTCCTGGATCTCTAAAGTGACGCTCTCTAATTCCCGGGAACGTTGAAGAACAAGGGTTACCACATCAGGGGAGAGGTACCTTTCTAAATTACTTCGCAGCACTATGTTTTTCTTATTTACCTCGTTCTGCTTCTCCTGCCTGATTCCCAAAGCAACTAAATTGGCTACTGCGGTCAGCAGTTCCAGGTCATCTTCAGTGAAAGCATAAGTATCCAGGAGGTGATCGAGGTAGATTACCCCGAAGATATCCTTTCCTTCCCAGATGGGAACACAGAGAGCAGAACGGATGTTGTACTGGACAATACTTTCTCCGGCCTGAAGGCGGGGGTCGTATTTGGCATCGGAGGTAATCAAGGAGATTCTTTCTTCGATCACTTTGCGAGTGATAGTCTTACTGAACTTTAATTTTTCTTCAGCAACCCGGCCCGGGCGGGAATGTTTGACCACTTTGGGGGTTAATCTATTCTTCTCGTTGAGGAGAAAGATAATACCTCTTTCGGCATTGATAGCCTGAAAGATCAAGCTCATTGCCGCCTCCAGAAGTTCATCAAGATTAGGCGCCGAGATGAGAGTCTTACCTAATTGGTAAAGGATAAAAAAATACTGGCTTCTTTTCTGGTCTTGGCTAGGGGCACTGATTTGAAAATCTTTGAGTGGACGGATGATCTCCGAAGCTTTTGCAGTGCCCGGGGAAAGATCCTTCTCCTGAAATACGAGAATGGTCTGCCCGACCCTGATCTCATCGCCCTCCTGCAAGAACTTTTTTTGGATTTTTTGATTATTGACAAAGATTCCATTAGAGCTATTTAAGTCTTCAATAAGGTAGCGTTTATCGATGGTGGTTATCTGAAAGTGCTCCCGAGAGATTTTGGAATCGGGCAGAATAAGGTTGTTCTTCGGTAGCCTTCCCACTTTAAAAGGACCTTTCTTGAAGCTATCCGCCGAGAGGGGGATTGTCTTGATGGACTTATTCTTTTCTTTTAGAAGAAGGCTGGACATAAAACTTTCAAATACCTAAATTAGATTTTAGATTTTAGATTTCAGATTTCAGATTTTAGAATCTACAATCTGCAATCTAATTCTATTTGCTTTTTTGCCCTTTGCAATTCATCTTCAGGCGGACCAAATCCCAAAAGGGGGAATTTTTTTCGTGTAATTCGTGGTTCAAATCCCAATAATTACGTTCATAGGAGGTAAACAACCAGCAGCACTATTAGCCCTATTGTTAATAAGGAAAGGATACCACTGGTCCAGATCAGGTTTCTTCCCCTCGGGGGCGGGGGTGTTGGTAGCTTGCTGAGTGCAATCAGCCCTAAAATGATTGAACTTAAGCACAGAGTAACCCCGATCGTCAAGTTGATGGCAATGGTGAGTGTTCGAGGCCATTCACTGAGTAGGTAAGATAAGGAAGAGGTGACGGTAAAATTAAAAGGGCCTCCGAGGAGAGCAAGTAGGAAGGAGAGGAAAGGTAAGTTAGTTTCAAAAGGCTCATCAACTACCGGAGCAGGGAAACTCTTACTACAGCGTACACACTTCTCTCTTTTCTCCTGATAGGTGCCACAGTAAGGACACTGGGCAGCTTTTTTGTCGGTAGTCAATCTGGCCGAAGTTAGTTTGGCTCCATAGAGATCGGCCCCATCCATAATGGCATTAGAGAGGTCAGCACCCTCCAAGTTGGTCTGGCTAAGGTCCGCCCCCCGCAGATTAGCCCATCTGAGATTGACATCGGTCAGATTTGCTCCGACGAGATTAGCTCCTTCAAGGTTGGTTCTTTCCAAGTCAGCACCCTTGAGATTTACATTTTTTAGATTAGCTTCTTCTAACTCCGCCTCTCGGAGCTTAATCCCCGAAAGATCGGCGGAAAAGAAGTTAGCAGCTTTGAGCCTGGCATTGGAAAGATCGGATCCGGTCAAGCTGGAGTTTTTAAAGGAGGCATTCTGGAGATTACTTCCCTTTAGGTTGATTTTATTTAGCTTGAGATTTTCAAAATTAGCACCCTTTAAGTGGGCCAGATTAAAACTGGCTCCGGCCAAATTGGATCCCCTAAAGTCGGCACTGGGAAAATAGACTTCGTAAAAGCAGGCTCCCTGCAGATCCGACTCCGTAAGAGTAGCTCCTTTGAGATTAGCTTTGGAAAGATCTGCTCCTTGAAGCTTAGCTCCCTTTAGGTTGACTCGTTCTAAATGGGAGGAGGTGAGATTAGCACCCTGAAGCAGAGCTTCCCCCATATTAGCCCTTTCTGCCTTAATACCCACAAGAGAAGCTTCGGTGAGGTCGGCACGAGAAAGATTGGTCTCAGAAAGTTGGGCTTCAGTGAGTTGGGCTCGATTCAGGAGGGCCTCGGCCATATTGGCGCCATTTAAATTAGCTTTCTCCAACCGATCTTCCCGGAGATCAGCCCCATTTAGCTGAGCCCCTGATAGATAGGCACCCTTTAAATTGCTATTTGGGAGCTTTGCCTTGGTTAGTTTGGCGAAGGAAAGCAGGGCCCCTTCCAGATCCGCCTGGCTCAGATCTGCTCCTTCCAGGTCAGCGTTTTGGAGATTGGCACCTCTTAAGGGAGCCCGGCAAAGTGAGGCCTCCCTGAGATTGGCTCGGGATAGATCAGTTTTGGCAAGAGACTCCCCCCTTTTTAATCTTTCCAGGATCTCTTCCCGGGAAAATTCACTCATATTCTTATTTAAATAAGAATTATCTTGCCTGGTTACCAAAAATTATTATATTTAGTAGGATAACTTCTTGTGAAGCATTTTGCAAGGAAAATGTGACTTAAATCACACAGAAGGGCCGCTAGGTCAATTACCCTGAATGGCTTTATTTTTTCTATATTTAAATTTTCTTAAGGAAATTAAGGGAATGTGGGCAGTTCTCTTTTAGTTATAATTAGTTATAATCAGGAAATTTTTTATTGCTTGTTCCTCACTAGTGCTCTGTGACAATAATTCTTGCTCGTTCAAGACTCCCCCCTCACCTCATTCCTCTCCCCCAGGGGAGAGGAAGTAGTAAGCAGTAAAAAGTTCCCTCTCCCCAACGGGGAGAGGGCTTGCCCCGATGTCCCTCCGGGGCGTAGTCCCCTACGGGACGGAGTCCATCGGGGTAATGGTGAGGGGGAATTGGGCAAAAACTAATGTTACTGAGCACTAGTCTCCTCAAATTCCTGCTCGGTCCCTTTGCCAGCTAAAGAAAAATGCTTGAAAATCTTTAGGATAATTGATAAGGAAAGAAGGAAGGGTTTTAGATCTTTTAACAGCGAATGGACGGAATGGTGTTATGGTGGCCTGGAGGAGAAGCATTGAGCAGCGTCTGATCTGGTTCCTTTTTCGTTTGGCTGTTTTTTTAGCACGGAGAATACCCTTTAGGTATCTCCACTCCTTGGGGGCAAAGGTTGGAAGTCTTAGTTTTCTATTATTGAGAAAAAGAAAAGGCATTGCCCGGGAGAACCTTCGTTTAGCTTTTGGCCAGACCCGAAATGAAAAGGAACTCAGGGAGATCCTCAAAGCCTCTCTTAAGAATCTGGGTAAGGGACTCTTTGAGGTTCTGCGTTATTATTATCTCCCTTCCCAATTTGTTGATGAGCTGATCGATATCGAAGGAGAAGAAAATCTAAAGGAGGCACTCAAGCAAGGTAAAGGGGTTATTGCGCTCTCAGCTCACTTAGGTAATTTTACGATAATTGGAGCTAAATTTGCTTCTCAGAACTACCCATTGAACTATGTTATTCACTTACCTCACGAGCGAAACATAGCCAGGCTTATTGAGGACATTTTGAATAAGGTTGATGTTAGATTGATCCCGGATCGTCCGAGGATTACCTGCGTGAAAAAATCAATCGAATGTCTTAGGAAAAATGAGATTTTATTTATTCAGCTTGATATTAGTGCAATTGACAGCAATGTTTCGGTTGAGTTTTTCGGGCAGCCGGTAGCTACTTTTACCGGCCCGGTAATATTTTCTATGAAGACTGGTTCTCCCGTTGTTCCTATGTTTATAATTAGAGATTCGGTTGACCGGCATAAGATTATTATCGATCCCCCGGTAGAATTGGTGGTGAGTGGAGATAAAGAAAAGGATATTCTGGTCAACACCAGGCGGTTAAGTAAGATAATCGAATCCTATGTGAGCAGGTATCCGGAACAGTGGTTTTGGCTTCACCGACGATGGAAAAGGACTGGGAAGGTTTTTTAAGGCTCTTCACGGAATATAGGAATATAATGTCAAATGCCAAAATCCAAATGACAAATGAATGTCAAATGACTAAATGTCAATCCTTCGACCCCGATGGCCATCGGGGCTCAGGACAATAAGATTTTTCTTCTTTTATTTTGTTATTCAAAATTTGGGTTTCATTTGAACTTTGAGCTTTGACATTTGGATTTTCTTGTTAATTTGGCATTTGGATTTAATCCCGCGTGCATGCGGGACAATTCGTGATGAGCTTTTTTTAAAGTAGTGTGACCTTATCGTCACACTGTGATATTTTATTGACATATTAATTCAATCTACTTGTGGTTGGTTGCAGATTAATAATTGGGTAATATGAGCTTAAATGCGTTTGATTAGATGGGAAAAACTTGACCAATTTATGTTTTTGAAGTTAACTTTGGCAAGTAAAATGCGGGGATCCCGGCTATCCAGTAAGAAACTTTAAGGATTTTTGAGGAAGCTCCAGAGATTTGATATTGTTGATAAGTAGCGATTTGTCCGATAGGGCAGACCTATTGGCATTATTTTTGCCTATAATCTGAAATATAAAATCTACAATCTACTATGCTCCGCCCGAGGTTGATAAGTGTACTTTCAAAGAACAATAGCTGAGCCAGTAAGCTGCACCGGGATTGGACTCCATACCGGGAGAAAGGTGAACCTTACTATTAGGCCGGCTCAAGTGGATAGCGGTATTACTTTCGTCCGCACAGATCTACCAAAACCCGTTTCTATTATGGCCGGGATTTCCTCTGTGCTCGATACTAGATTTGCGACCACCATCGGTAAAGAGGGAGTTAAGGTATCCACCGTGGAGCATCTACTGGCTGCTTTCTACGGATTGGGTATAGATAATGCTCGCGTGGAACTCGATTCTTCGGAGGTTCCGATTATGGATGGCAGCGCTGCTCCCTTTATCTATTTAATCAGAAGCGCTAATATCAAGGAACAGGAAATGCCGAAGAAATTTATGGTGATAAAAAAGCCGGTTAGGGTCTCTGATGGTGATAGGAAAGTTTCCCTTCTGCCTTCCCGGCAGTTGAAAATATCTTATACTATTGACTTCAATCACCCCCTTATTCGGAGCCAATCATATCGCGCCAACCTTTCTGATCTGAGCTTCGCTCGGGAGATTAGCCGGGCTCGGACCTTCGGTTTTCTCCAAGAGGTTAACCAACTTCGTTCTCAAGGCCTGGCCTTGGGTGGTTCCCTGGATAACGCTATTGTCATCGGCAACTTTAGGATTTTAAATGAAGAGGGGCTCCGGTTTCCTGATGAGTTTGTGCGCCATAAGATCCTGGACTCGCTGGGTGATCTTTCTTTATTGCAAATGCCGGTGATTGGGCATTTGGTGGCCCATAAATCTGGTCATTCCCTGAATTACCGTTTAATGAAAAAACTAATAATGACGAAAGGTGCTTGGAAAGTTCTGCAATTGTCCCGTCCCCAAACGCTTACCGAGAGTAAACAGAAACTGCCGGCCTTCGCCGCCTTAAAGAAACTCCCTACCTGATCTTTAACTTCCGGCCAAATTTAGCTTGCAATTTTTTTCCAATCGACTAAAATAAGACTCAGTTGTAGGTCGGGCATCCCTTCGACGGGCTCAGGACAGGGCTTGCCCGACATAATGGCGGGCTGGAAGCCCGCCCTACTGGGAATGAGGATGGGTTCTAAAATCCTTCGAGATCTGTCCTCCGTCTAATTCGCCTGAGGCGGAGGATTAATTGGAAGGGAATTTGAACTTATCGCTGAGTTTCCAGTCATTTCCTTCAACAGGTCTGTCCTGAGCCCCGATGGCCATCGGGGTCGAAAGGCTCGGGACAAATTTTGTAGCTTTCCGTAAAACCCTTTTAGGTATTGAGGAAGACCGAGATGGATACTGATCTCCTTCGGGAGAAAGATGAAAAAAGGAGGCGGCGGGAACAGATTATTATCGGAGCGACCATAATAGCCCTTGTCTTATTAACTTACCTCTGGGCTCGAATCTCCGAGCTCAGCTCCAAGATTCCTTTGCCTAATAACGTAGTGGTCTTCGGCTTTATCAACCTAAATATTATCCTTTTAGTCCTGTTCCTATTTTTAACCTCCCGTAATGTCATCAAATTACTATCCGAAAGGAGAGAGAGAGTCATCTGGTCAAAATTGCGATCACGGTTAGTGATTGCCTTTCTAAGCTTTTCTTTTATCCCGACAATTGTCCTTTTCCTGGTAGCGACTGCATTTATCACTAAAAGCATTGATAACTGGTTTAGCGATGAGATCGAAGACTCTCTTAAAAAAGCCGATGAGGTTGCTACCCGCTCACTAAGCCTTCTAACTCATAGTGCGATCAATTATGCCCGGCAAATCAGTGAGGGTATTCAGGAGAGGGATCTACTCAGAGATGGTTATGAAAATAGCTTAAAAGAATTCATTCATCAAAAACAAAAAGAATACAATCTGGGGGTGGTGGAGGTTTTTTCGCCGGAACAAAAGGAGCTGGTTACCAGCTTGAATCCTAATATCCCTATCGGCAGCTTCACCAGCCCGGACTCAGATTTTGTCCGGGAGGGACTTGAGGGGCAAACGCACTCCCGGATCCAGTCGGTGGGAGAGGACGATATTATCAGAGGGATCGTTCCGGTTTATTCTCCGCGAGATGATCATCTGGTTGAAGGGGTGGTGGTGGTAAATTACTATGTACCCCAATCATTGGTGGGGAAGATGCCGGAGATTAAGCAGGCATATAATGACTACCGAGAGGGAGAGAGACTGAAGGCCCCAATAAAGGCGAGCTACATTATATTCCTGTTAATGATAGCATTGTTGATAATATTTTCTGCCACCTGGGTTGGTTTGTATTTAGCCCGGGGGATTACGGTTCCTATTCAGAATCTGGCCGAAGGGACCCGACAGATCGCCCAGGGCAACTTAGATGTACATATCGATGCGGTTGCTGATGACGAGATCGGAAGCCTGGTCCAATCCTTTAACAAAATGGCCCAGGATCTCTCCCATAGCAAGCTAAAAGAGAGAGAGGCCAATTTGAGCCTTCAGGTTGGTAATGAGGAGTTGGAACAGAGGCGCAGACATATGGAGATAGTTTTGGAGAATGTGGCTGCCGGAGTAATCTCCTTAGATAAAGAAGGAATAATTACCACCATCAATAAGTCAGCAGAAAAAATGTTGGGGCTCAGGGCGGAAAAGCTGTTAGGTAGAGAGTATACCTTAGTATTACCACCTCAATATCTGGAACTGGTTCAGGGGATACTTCAGGATTTGTGGCGATCGAGAAGGGATTTAGTCAAGAAGCAGGTTAAGCTCACCTTGGAAGATCGAACTCTCACCCTGATTATCAGCCTGAATGTTCTGCGGGACGAAAGGGAGCAGCAGCTCGGAATGGTAGTGGTCTTTGATGATTTAACTCAGCTTTTGAAGGCACAAAGGGCGGCTGCCTGGAGGGAAGTGGCCAAGAGAATAGCCCATGAGATCAAGAATCCTCTCACTCCTATCCAGCTTTCCGCTCAAAGGCTAAAGAGGAGGTTTACCGATTCCCGATCATCGGACAGCATTTTAGAAGACTGCACCACTACCATCATCAAGCAGGTGGAAGAATTAAAGACCCTGGTTAACGAATTTTCCAATTTTGCCCGGATGCCAGCGGCCGAGCCTACCCCCAACAATCTGAACGAGATTATCTCTGAGGCCTTGGTTCTGTATCAAGAGGCTCATAAGGGCATAGGATTTGATTTTGACCAGAGCAATGGCCTCCCGGTTTTGGAGGTAGATCGGGATCAAATTAAAAGGATGATGATCAATCTACTGGAAAATGCAGTTGCCTCCATTGAGGGGAAGGGAGAGATCGAGATAGAAACTGTTTATGATGATAATTTAGGTGTTGTGAGAATTACAACTAGTGACAATGGCTGTGGAATTCCCCCGGAGGATAAGCCCAGGCTCTTTGAACCCTATTTTTCTACGAAGAAATCAGGAACGGGCCTCGGTTTGGCCATTGTCAGTCGAATTGTCTCTGACCATAACGGCTACATCCGGGTTCAGGATAATGAGCCCCGGGGAACCAGGTTCATTATTGAACTTCCGGTTCAGATAGAGGGAATGAAGGTAGCGGTGAATTAGACTTAAGGCGATGGGAAGACGTATCTTAATCGTGGATGATGAGGAAAGTATCAGGCAGTCTTTGAGTGCTGCTCTCGAGGATGAGGGCTTCCAGACCTCGGTGGCCGAGGATGGGAAGTGGGCCTTAAGGATAGTAGGTGAAGAGTCTCCTGATCTGGTGCTCCTGGATATCTGGATGGACCGGATGGATGGACTGGAGACTCTCCAGAAGGTAAAGGAGAATTTTCCCTCTCTCCCGGTGGTAATGATCTCCGGACATGGAACCATTGAGACGGCAGTGAAGGCTACCAAGCTGGGAGCCTATGACTTTATTGAGAAGCCTCTCTCACTGGATAAGATTCTTCTGACGATCGACCATGCTTTGAAGGCCAGCCAATTAGAAGAAGAGAACCGGATGCTGCGGCAGAAGGTAGCGAAAAAGTATGAGATAATTGGTGAGTGTGAACTGATCTCGCAGCTGCGCCGCCAGATCGAGATTGCTGCCCCTACTAATAGCTGGATTTTGATTACCGGGGAGCACGGCACCGGGAAGGAGTTGGTAGCGAGAAACATTCATCGTCTGAGTCTTCGACAAGATCAGAGCTTCGTTGATGTGAACTGTGCTGCCATTCCCGAGGAATTGATCGAAAGTGAGCTGTTCGGTTATGAAAAAGGTGCCTTTACTGGGGCTACTGCCCGGAAAAAAGGTAAATTTGATCTTGCTGATCGGGGAACACTATTTTTGGATGAGATAGCGGATATGAGTTTAAAGACCCAGGCGAAGATCCTCCGGATCCTCCAGGAGCAAAAGTTTGAGCGGATTGGAGGCTCAAAGTCAATTGAGATTGATGTTAGGGTTATTGCCGCAACTAACAGGGATCTCTCCCAGGAGATCAAAAAGGGGAATTTTCGTGAGGATCTGTATTATCGTCTCAATGTGATTCCCTTCCGGGTTCCTCCCTTGAGGGAGAGGAAGGAGGATATTCCGCTGTTCATTGATTTCTTTCTGGGGGAACTTGCCTGGGAGAGTGGCCGCGAAAGAAAAGAACTCTCTCCGGAGGCAATTCAGTTACTCTGCAGTTACAGTTGGCCAGGAAATGTGAGGGAACTGAAGAATCTGGTTGAAAGGTTAATAATTATGACCCCGGGTAAAAAGATAACCGTAGAGGATATCCCTCAACTTTTCCGAGAGGATGCTGAGAGAGAGGAAGTTAGGCTTGCCCAGTTTCCTGATCCGGGCTCTGATAAAGTTACTGCCCTGCCAACTTCCTCAAGGTGGACAGGCCCTTCGACTTCGCTCAGGACAGGCACTTCTCTAAGCGAGGCAAGGGCTGATTTTGAGAGGAATTTTATAGCTACTAAGTTAAGCGAGAGCCAGGGAAATATATCTAAGACCGCAAAAGCTATTGGTATCTCCCGGGAGAATCTTTCTCGGAAGATAAGGAGTTTAGGGATTGAATTCAATAGGAGGGCATAATCTCGACATTCTGCGAATGTCGAATTATAAAATGAAGATTGGAAAATGCAAATTTTAAAAAAAAGGAGAAAACAAACCAAGTTAAAGAAATTTGCAACAATCAAAAAGTTTGCAATTTAATATTTGCAATTTAGATTTTGCAATTCGAGCGAAGCGAGTATAAAGAAGGGTTAATGAACAATTTTATCGAGAGCTTGAAGAGATATTTTTGGGCAATCAATATCTTTTTAATCTCCCTCGGTGCTTACTTTTCCTCCCAGATATTCACTGATTATCTGCGCCAGAGGTGGAAGGTTATCCCTAAGGTTTCCTTTTCCTCGGCCAGAGAGGTGAGTGCGCCAGAGGTCGGTCAGAAGAGGGAGTTAAGCTTTTATTCTGTAATTACGGAAAGAAATATCTTTAACTCCCGGGCCAAGGATATGGTAGCTGGGGCGAAGATGGCGGAACTGTATGGCCCGCTTGCGGAGACCAGTTTAAAGGTGAAGCTATTTGGTACGGTTGCTTCCCAGTTTCCTGAGTTCTCTTTTGCCGTAATCCAGGACAGTGTCTCGAAACTGGTCGACATCTATCGGCTTAATGATCTTATTCTAAATGAAGCTAAGGTAGTAAAGATCGAGCCGAAGCGGGTTGTTATCTTAAGGGATGGAGAGCAGGAATCACTTCTGGTTTTTGAGAATGAGGAGCCGCTCGTCTTGGCAGCGCCAGCTCGTCCGACTGCCGGAACGGTTCGCCAGGTAGAGGACAACCGGTATGAGATCGACCGAAGGGAGTTCGAGGCAAGTACCGGTAACTTGGCAGATCTGATGACCAAGGCCCGGGTAGTGCCCAATCTGAAAGGAGGAAAGGTTCAAGGTTATAAGATCTTTGCGATAAGGCCAAAGAGTCTCTATGCGAAGATGGGTTTGAAAAATGGGGATGTGATTGAACGCATCAATGAGCTGCAGATCTCCAGCCCCGAGCAGGCTCTTGAGCTTTTTCAGCAGCTTAAATCCGAGAGCTATTTTCAAATCGATCTGATTCGACGGGGTCGCAAAGAAACCATGACCTATACCATAAGATAGATGAATCTCTTCACGGAATACAGGAGTATAATGTCAAATGTCAAAGCCCAAATGCCAAAATCCAAATGACAAATGAATGTCAAATGACTAAATGTCAAATTTAACAGGTGCACTGGTGCACAAGTGCACCAGTATTTGTCATTTGAACTTTGGATTTCATTTGAACTTTGAGCTTTGGCATTTGGATTTAGTCCTACGTACACGCGGGGCAATTCATGATGAGGGATAAATGAAGATATCTTTCAGGACATATCGAGGCTTGCTCTTTGTTACTTCCTTGCTTCTTCTCTCTGCCTTTGCTTTTGCCCAGGAAGTTGGGCCCGGGAAGGTGGAAGATAATAAGGTGGAAGATAATAAGGTAAGCTTAAACTTCAACAATGTGGAGGTCCGGGATCTGGTCAAGACGATGAGCGAGCTTACTGGCAAAAACTTTCTCCTCAATGATAAAATAAGAGGAAGGATCACGATTATCTCTCCCAGTAAAGTATCGGTGGATGAGGCTTATAAGGTCTTTGAGACGATCCTGGCGGTTAATGATCTAACCATAGTCGAGGCCGGAAAGGTCACCATGATCGTTCCTACCCGGGAGGCCAAGTCCAGCACTATTAGGACAGTAATTGGCAAGAGGTATCTTCCCCGGAGCGACACCTTTATTACCCGGCTGGTTCCCCTGGAATATATTGCTGCCAGCGATATCTCTCAGGCCCTGCGGGGTTTGGTTTCCAAGTTTGGAACCCTCCAGGTCTACCAGCCCACCAATACCTTGATCATGATCGATTCCGCGGCGAATATGAATCGCCTGCTGAAGATTATCCGGGAGCTGGATATCGACATTTATGAGGAGAGGATCGAGGTTATCCCTCTGGAGAATGCCCCTGCCTCCGAGATTGCCCAGCTCATTAACTCCCTTTATACCGGAGCTAAACCCACTGCCCCTAAGGCTCGGGCTCGAAGAGCAAGAGGGAAAAAAGCAGGAGCAGCAGCGGTAGGGATCACCGGGGCGCGTCCGAGTGTATCGAAGGTTATTCCCTACGAAAGAACCAACTCCCTTATCATTGTTGCCAACCAGGAGATGATTGAGGAGCTGAAGGGGCTGATCGCCGACCTGGATGTTAAGGCACCAGCGGGAACCGGTAAGATTCGGGTTCATTATCTTCAGAATGCCGATGCCGAGCAGCTCTCCGGTGTCCTTTCCAGCCTGGCTGCCGGCGGGGCAGTAAGCCGGCCCGGAGTGCCGGGTGCGCCCGGGGCCCGGGCTCAGCCAGGAGTGGCCCGGTTTGAGGGAGGGATTAAAATAACTGCGGATCCGTCTACTAACTCCCTGATCATAATATCCTCCCCTCAGGACTATGAAACCCTGAATGAGGTCATTGAGAAGCTGGATATCCCCCGGCGCCAGGTGTATGTCGAGGCAATGATCGTGGAGATGCTGCTCAGGAAAAGCCGGGAGATGGGCCTGGAGTTTCGCAGCACTAATGTTACCGAGGAGTCTCTGGGTGAACCGGGATTGAAATTCGCGGGAGGGACTAATTTAGGCTCGGGGATAGATGCGGCCTCGGTGAACCCCCCGGCAGGCTTTTTTGGGCTGAGTGGCTTGGCGGTAGCAGCCTTTGAGGGGGTGATAACCTTCGGTGGAGCATCCTTCTTAAACATTGCCGCCTTCTTTCGAGCCCTGCAGGCCGATACGGATGTAAATGTGCTTTCCACGCCTAATATTTTAGCCATGGATAACGAGGAGGCGGAGATTACTGTAGGTAGCAATGTTCCCTTCCCCACCGGGCAGCAGATCGGGTCGGCCGGGGTTACTACCTCGTCTATCCAGCGGGAGGATGTGGGAATAAAGCTAAAGATAACCCCCCAGATCAATGAGAGTGACTTTATCCGGATGAGCATTTCTATCGAGGTCTCTGAGGTCGCTGAGTCACCGGTGGAGGGGCTGGATCCTAACATCGTGGGACTTACCACCTCCAAAAGATCCGCGCAAACAGTGGTAGTAGTAAAGGACAGGCAGACAGTGGTGATTGGGGGGCTAATAAAGGATATGGTTAATGATGTGGAAAAAAAGGTTCCTATCCTGGGGGATATCCCGATAATCGGCTGGCTTTTTCGATTTACTAAACGCAGAGTGGAGAAGGTTAACCTTTTGATCTTTTTGACTCCCTACATCGTCCGGGGTAGTAAGGATATGGAACAGATCCGGAGGAAGAAAGAGGAGCAAAGCAAGAGGTTTGAGCTGGACAACTTCGGTTATCAGCAGGAAAGAAAGTATATGATGCAAGAAATGGATTTAAGACCGGAAGCGGAGGAAGAGGAGCCGAAGGAAGAGGGGCTGAGGGAAGAGAAGCTGAAGGAAGAGAAGCCGAAGGAAGAGGGGCTGAAGGAAGAGAAGCCGAAGGAAGAGGGGCTGAAAGAAGAGAAGCTGAAAGAAGAGGAACTGAAGGAAGAGGGGCTGAGGGAAGAAGGGCTGAGGGAAGAGAAGCTGAAAGAAGAGGAACTGAAGGAAGAGGGGCTGAGGGAAGAAGGGCTGAAGGAAGAGAAGCTGAAAGAAGAGAAGCTGAAGGAAGAGGGGCTGAAGGAAGAGGAACTGAAGGAAGAGGGGCTGAAAGAGGAGAGGCTGAAGGAAGAGGGGCTGAGGGAAGAAGGGCTGAAGGAAGAGAAGCTGGAGAAAGAGGAGTTGAAGGAAGACGAGAAAGAGGAGAAGGATTTAGCCCCCCAGCCCATCCCTTCCTCAGAAGAAGAGCCTCAAGAAAGGGAATTTTAATGGAGCAAGCAATCCAGTCCCTCCCGGAGATCCTACTCCGGGAGACCCCACTTACCGAGGAGCAACTATCTGAGGCCTTGGAGATTCAAAAGGAGAAATCAGGGAAGCTAAAGGAGATTCTGCTTAGATTAAATTACCTGAAAGAGGAGGATTTTCTGAAGGCCCTGAGTAAGTGGCTGGGGATTCCCTATTTAACTGAGCTTTCTTCGTTAGAGATTGCTCCTGAGCTGATCAATAAGGTTCCCATTAATTTTGCCAAAAAATACGAAGTCCTTCCCCTTAGCGAGAATGGAGAGGGGGTTACCGTTGCTACCTCTGATCCCCTTAATACCTTTCCTCTGGATGACCTGAGCCTGCTGCTGAAATGCCGGGTTCAGCCCGCCGCTGCCACTTCCCAGCTAATCCTGACTACGATTAATCGGGTCTACGATCGGGCAAGGGACAGTGCCGAGCAGATGATGGATGATCTTAGCGAGGAGAGCCTGGATGGTATGACCGGGGGGCTGGAGGAGCCGGAGGATCTGCTGGATGTTACCGGTGAGGCCCCGATTATTAAACTGGTTAATTCTCTGCTCTTCCGGGCGGTGAAGGAGAGGGCGAGTGATATCCACATTGAGCCTTTTGAGAAGGATCTGTCGGTTCGCTTCCGGGTTGACGGTGTGCTCCATGAAGTCATCCGCCCTCCCAAGCGGATCCAGTCGAGTATTACTTCCCGGGTAAAGATCATGGGAGGCTTAAACATCGCCGAGAAGCGTCTGCCTCAGGATGGTCGGATTCGACTCAAGATCGCAGGAAAAGACATTGATATTCGGCTCTCCACCGTCCCCACCTCCTTTGGGGAGCGGGTGGTGATGAGGCTTCTGGATCGGAGTAGCATCCTGTTGGGTCTGGATGATATCGGATTTTTAGGGGATAAGTTGGAGAGAATGGAGCGGCTGATCCGCCGCAGTAATGGGATTATCCTGGTTACCGGGCCTACCGGCAGCGGAAAAACCACTACTCTTTATGCGGCCCTGAGCAGGATTAATTCCCCGGATAAGAACATTATCACCATTGAGGACCCGGTAGAGTATCAATTGAAAGGAATCGGGCAGATCCATGTCAATCCTAAGATCGATCTTACCTTTGCCAATGGGCTTCGCTCCATCCTGCGTCAGGACCCTGATGTGATTATGGTGGGGGAGATCCGGGATACGGAGACCGCGGGGATTGCCATTCATGCCTCCCTCACCGGACACCTGGTTCTCAGCACCCTGCATACAAATGATGCCCCCGGGGCAATCACCCGACTGATCGATATGGGGATCGAGCCCTTCTTAGTCTCTTCTTCAGTAATTGCCATTGTCGCCCAGCGCCTGATTCGGCTAATCTGTCCTGATTGCCGGGAGGAGGTTACCCCCACGGAGGCCGAGCTGAATGAGCTGGGCCTGAAAAAGGCAGAGCTTAAAGGGAAGGCCATATACCGGGGTAAAGGGTGCGCAAACTGTATAGGGACCGGGTATATGGGAAGGACCGGGATCTACGAGTTGTTACTGGTGGACGATAGCATTCGCTCTATGATTCTTAGCAATGTCGACTCTAACACCATTAAAAGAAAGGCAATAAATCGGGGGATGGATACCCTCCGGATAGATGGCTCCCGGAAAGTGATCGAGGGTCTTACTACCATTGAGGAGGTTCTTCGGGTCACCCAGGAGGAGATTGGCGATTAATGCCGGTTTTCGAATACAAAGGGATAAATGACCGGGGGAAAAATGTTAAGGGGGTCATTGATGCCGATACTCTCCGAACGGCCCGGGCCCGACTCCGGAAAGAAGGGGTTTTTCCTACCGATTTTGTCGAAGAGAAGGCCTCTCCGAGCCGCAGACTAACCAGCAAGGAGGTCTCTTTCTCCGGGCTTTTCACCCGAATCAGGTCTCAGGACATTGCCTTACTCACCCGCCAACTGGCTACTCTGACTGCCGCCGGTCTTCCCTTGATCGAGAGCCTGACCGCCCTGGTGGATCAGGTAGATAATGTCCGCTTTAAAAAGGTGCTCACCGAGGTTCGCGACAAGGTCAATGAAGGCAGTTCCCTGGCCGATGCTCTGAGGCCTTTCCCCCGGGTCTTTTCCGAGCTTTACACTAATATGATCGGGGCAGGGGAGTCCAGCGGAGCATTGGATGTAGTGCTCCTGCGGCTGGCAGATTATATCGAGGATCGGCTAAAGCTCAGGAACAAGATTTTTGCTGCCCTGGCTTACCCGGTGCTGATGCTTGTGGTGATGTCCGGGGTGATTGTTCTGTTGATGACTTTTGTTATTCCGAAAGTAACTCTGATCTTCGATGATATGGGGCAGTCCATTCCGGTATACACTCGAACCCTGATCTCCATCAGCAATTTTATGAAGGACTATTGGTGGCTCATTTTAGCGGGGGGGGTACTCCTGGGGTTCGGGGTGAGGAGCTATCTGAAGAGCCCGGGAGGAAGAATGCGCTTTGATCGATCGATCCTGCGGGTTCCAGTTATTGGAAAGTTGTTCAAGATGGTGGCGATCTCCCGGTTCACTAAAACCCTGAGCACTCTGCTTGCCGGAGGCATTCCTATCTTGAAATCAATGGATATCGTCAGGAATGTGGTTAATAATGTCATCCTGGCCAAAGCGGTGGAGGATGCCCGGGAGAATATCTCCGAGGGGGCTACCATTGCTGAGCCTCTGCGTCGGAGCAAGCTCTTCCCTCCTATTGTTATCCATATGGTCTCAGTTGGGGAGCAGAGCGGGGAGCTGGAGAGTATGCTGATGAAGGTCTCCGAATCCTTTGATAATGAGGTGGAGACCATCGTTACCGGGCTGACCTCCCTTTTAGAGCCGATAATTATCGTGCTTATGGGTGGGGTCGTATTCTTCATAATGATATCCATCCTGCTCCCCATATTTCAGATGAACCAGCTTATTAGATAAAGATGAACAAATTCTAAGCACTAAGCACCAAATCCTAAACAATTTCAAATGACCAAAATCCAAAGCTCAAAACATTCCCTTCGGCAGGTCCTTCGAGCCCGCCACAGGCGGGGTTAGGGCAAGTTTTTGAACATTTGATATTCAGATTTAGGATTTGTTTAGGGTTTAGGATTTATCAGATGATATTTGGATTTTTTACCCGCAATAATCCGGGATGAGCCAAAAGATTCGTGGAATTAGTGTAATTCGTGGTTTAGAGAGGAGCCAAAAGATTCGTGGAATTAGTGTAATTCGTGGTTTAGAGAGGAGGTATCATAATGAAAGGAAATATCTTTAATCAAAAGGGTTTTACTCTTATTGAGATAATGGTGGTGGTGGTGATTATCGGGATCCTGGCAAGCCTGGTTGCGGTTAATGTGGTGGGTCGAATCGATGATGCCAAGCGAAATGCAGCCCGGGCCCAGATCTCTACCTTCGAGGGGGCTATTGGTCTCTACAAGCTGGATAACGGGGTATATCCGGAGACTAGCCAGGGACTGGAGGCTCTGGTGGCTCCGCCGAGCGTGGGAATGATGCCCTGCTGCTGGAAGAGGGGAGGGTACCTGCAGAAAGACAAGATCCCGCGTGACCCCTGGGGTAATGAATATATCTACCGGGGACCTGATATTGCTACCATGGAAAGGGATTATGAAATAACCTCTTACGGTGCGGATAGAGCCCCGGGGGGAGAGGAAAACAATGCTGATATTGAGAGCTGGAACCTTGATGAATACTAATGCACAGAAATTTAGGCTTTTCACGGAATATAGGAATATAATGTCAAACGCCAAAATCCAAATGACAAATGAATGTCAAATGACTAAATGTTAAATTTAATAAGTGCGCCGGTGCACCAGTATTTGTCATTTGAACTTTGGGTTTCATTTGAACTTTGAGCTTTGACATTTGGATTTAATTGTTTACCTCCTTACAATTCGTGATGAGCCAAAAATTAAGATGCTATATTAAAAGGCTATTTTGTCAATACCTGCCCCCAGGCTTTACCCTCATTGAATTATCGGTAGTTATCGTCATTATTGGAGTAATCCTCGCCCTTACCCTTCCTGAGATTCGCGATCTTACTGAAATTCAGCTAAGGAGCCACTCCCGCCGCCTGGCCGGAACGATAAGATACCTTTTTAACCAATCCGCCTTTAAAGGCAATGCCTATTGCATTCTGAGGATCGACCAGGACAAAGGGGAGTACTGGCCGGAGATCTGCCAAGAGGATAAGGAAAACCCTGAACAGTGGGTATGCCAATCCGATACTTCAATCCTGGGACAGAAAGTGCGGCTTCCAGAAAATTTAAGTTTTAGTGATATTTATATCAATGGGCAGAAGGTAATCGCCGATGAGCCAGTTCCTATCTTTTTTTTACCCCAGGGATATGTTGACCCGGCATTTATCCATCTCCAGGACAATCGAGAGAGAACCTATACCTTGCGAATATTTCCCTTTTCGGGCCGGGTTAGGATCTATGATGAATATGTGCTGCCCCATTAAATGAAAATCAAAATGCAAAATGAAAAATGCAAAATGAAAATTGATGATTGCAAATGCCAATTCAATCTTTTACGATTTACAATTTACAATTTACAATTTGCAGTCCGCCCCAGGCGGGTTAAAGTGGATAGGCGCCCCGATGTCCATCGGGGAGACCCGCTCATGTGCCATTGCGGCTTTACCCTCCTGGAAGTTGTCATCGCCATCGCCATCCTGGCAGTGGGGCTCATGATGCTCCTTTCCCTTCAGAATCAGACGATTGAGCTCAGTAGTTATTCTAAAAATCTCAGTTTGGCAATGCTTATTGCCAAGGAGAAGATAGTGGAGCTGGAGATGCGGGAAAGGGAGCTGTCTGAGATTGAGCTGCGGGATGGGAGAATGGAGGAAAGGTATCCGGCCTTCCGGGTGGAAGAGCTGGAAGAGGAAGAGACCCTCCTGAGTTTCCTGGATTTCGGCGAGGATACCCAGCTCATACAGATTGGAGTAAGGGTGAGCTGGGATGAAGGAAGGACAGAAGAGGAGTATATATTAATTACCTGGATCGCCCTTTTCGATTAGGGGTTCAACGATGAACGAACGGTTAACAACTAAGGTGGATAGGCGGGGCTTTCCAGCCCGCCATTCCTTCGACTTCGCTCAGGACAGGCGTGTCGGGCATGCCCTGTCCTGAGCCCGTCGAAGGGATGCCCGACCTACAATAAGAATCTTTCCCTCTCCCCTGGGGGAGACCCCGATGGAAATCGGGGCGATGGACATCGGGGTCCATCGGGGCTTGCCCCGATTTACATCGGGGTGAAGTGAGGGGGAAAACGGATAAAATTTTCACCTCCTCCTTTGCCTTAACAAAATGAAAACTGCAAAATGAAAATTAAAAATCCTAATTCAATCCCTTCGACCCCGCCACAGGCGGGGCTCAGGACAGGCCCTTGCAATTTGCAATTTCCAATTTGCAATTTCAAATCCGCCTCCGGCGGATTTCTAACGGGTTTTACCCTGATCGAGGTTACGATTGCCGTTACCATTCTGGCAATCATTATGTCATTTATTTATACCACCTTCATTACCACCCTGGAGGCTAAAAGATATGCTGAAAACCGGGCTGAGCTCTACCAGACAGGCTGGCAGATCCTGAGCCGGATCTCCCGGGAGCTGGAAGCGGCCTATTTGGTTAAGGTTGAGTCCAGTGACCCCTTCTGGGAGCCCCCCACAGATTTTGTGGGCAAGGATGGTTGGCACCAGGGCAGGAGGATGGATACCCTTACCTTTACTACCCTGGCCCATCGGGATCTTTATTCGCTCTGGAGAAGTTTTGCCGCGAAGAAAGAGGATGAAGAATCCGACAGCAATGAATCCGAGCATGCCGCAATCAGCTATTTCTGGCAGGTAGAGGATTATGCCAGCGACAATGTAATCCTCTTTCACCGGGAGAACGCAGCGATGATGAACGATCCCGCAGCGGAGGGTGGCGGGCTCTTTGAGATGGCGGAGAGGGTTAAAGAATTCAGGCTCCGCTACTATGATGAAGAAGATAAGGAGTGGAAGGATAGTTGGGAGTGGGAGATAGGCGATCTTATCCTCCCGGTAGTAGTGGAGGTCACCCTAACCCTTCAGGATCCCAGTGGTCACGAGGCAAGCTTCAGCACCCTGGTTAATATTCCGGGAGCAACTATTCAGGGTTCAGAGGATTCAGAATGAGGGAGCTACTACATAGAGCAACAAAAAAGATTTCGTGCATATTGTAGTGTTGTAAATACAGACAGACAAGTAAATACTAAGCAGTAAGCAGTAAATCCTAAACAATTTCAAATGATCAAAACCCAAGACATTTCCCCCTCACCCTTCCCCTCTCCCCGTGGGGAGAGGGGACTTTTCCTTCAACAGGCTTGTCCTGAGTCCCTCGGCCTCGCTCGGGATAAACTCCGTCGAAGGGCTCAGAACAAGTTACTGGTTATTACTTCCTCTCCC